>Ga0172370_10001843_pt1 | contig 31421 bp, 30 predicted proteins | sample LakKiv5m_FD_114538 | JGI IMG/M metagenome (GOLD analysis project Ga0172370, IMG submission 114538) | Freshwater microbial communities from Kabuno Bay, South-Kivu, Congo - kab_022012_11.5m | ecosystem: Environmental > Aquatic > Freshwater > Lake | place: Democratic Republic of the Congo...
CGGGCATCGTGCTCAGCAATTCCTGGACCTGGCCAATGACCCACTTTCTGCCATCCTGGATCGCAGCATCTTTGAGGATGCCTTTATCTTTGCCCGCGCATTGCATCACCTGGGGAATCTCTCAGAACGAGATCTAGCCGCCTACCGCAAGTTGTATCAATTGGTGGTACAAAATCTACCTGCTCCGGACTTGCTCATCTATCTGAAAGCACCGGTGGATGTATTAATGCAGCGCATCCAGAAACGCGCCAGAAATATGGAAACCGGGATCAGCCGGGATTACCTGGCATTGCTCGAAAGTTTTTATGATGATTGGCTGCGTGATTTTGATCTTTGCCCGGTTTTGACCATCCAGACAGACGATCTGGATTTTGTGCATAAACCGGCAAATTTGAATATTATTGTGGATCGTATACAGGAGAAACTTGCAGGGAAGGAAGACCTGGTCTTTTGAACAAGTTTTTGACGCGCAACTTATCCTGCGGAACAGCGTAATAGTGAGTAGAGCAAAGCAGAGGATGCCTACTACATGACACCAGATCAAGGAATTGATCCCACGCTGTTTACAACAGTTGTTGAAGAGAATCACCGACCGGTGTTCAACCTGTGTTATCGCATGCTCGGCTCTATGGAAGATGCGGAGGATGCTGCCCAGGAGACATTCTGGAAAGCATATCGCAATTACCATCGGTACGACCCCTCCCGATCTTTACTAACCTGGTTATTGGCTATAGCTGCACATCACTGCATCGATGAGATCCGCAAGCGCCGGATGAAAACAATCAGCCTGGATGCATTCACTGAAGAGATCCTGCCAGATTTGCAGCCATTGCCAGAGATCCAGACCGAGCAGCGGATAGAAAACGAAAATATACACACCCTGCTGGATACACTGCAACCTGAGGATCGGGCAGCGGTTGTTATGCGCTACTGGTATGGATTTAGTGATGAAGAAATTGCTCAAACACTGAACCTGACGATTCCAGCTGTGAAGAGCAGGTTGTTCCGCGCCCGCAAACAACTGGCCAGTACCATAAATCAACAGGAAAAAAATCATTCGGCAGAGATCAGGAGGCAGAATGAACCACAGTCCATTTGAAAATTGGATCTTTGATGACGAGCTCGAGCCAGGGGAAGCAAAGCAATTGAATGCTCATCTGCATGACTGCCCTGCGTGTAAAGCAATTAAAACTGCTGATCAGGAAGCTAAACACCTGATGCGATCCGCGGCAATTGCTTCCCCAGAAACTGGGTTTACCGATCGTTGGCTTCTTTTCGCGCGCCACCAGGAAGAAAAGGCGCAAAAAAAACAAGTGGCCATCTTGTTCAGTATTTTTATTACCCTTGCGGTCATTTCTACCATCATCCTTATTACTGCATCCCACCAGCAGGGAATTGAGGTTGTTTATTTCCTGCAATCATCACTAATAGATTTACAGCAATGGTTTCAACGACTGATCATCACCCTCAATTCGTATCGGTTTGTCCTTTCCGTCCTCCCATTCAGAGTTCCGGCCATCGTCTGGCTCTTTCTGGCAGGCAACCTGGGTTTCTGGGCTCTCATCTGGGCTCTATCCATATGGAAATTTCCTTCCATCCGTAAGGTGCTTGCGTGAAGCGTTCTATTACCCTCTTCCTGGTATTTTTTAGTTTCGTTCTGGCTGGATGTCAGTATGAAGGCTCACCCATATCTGGCTACCCCCTTGAACGTGTGGTATTGGGTGGAGGATTGCATCTCACATCAAAAGATCAAATACCAGGAACCTTGCTGGTAATTGGGGGCGTTACAGATGTAGCCAAAGGGACAATCATCCAGGGAGATTATTATCAACTTGGCGGAAACTTGAGCTTTAATGGAAAACTTATGGGTGACCTGCATTCGATCGGTGCAGACATAACTGTCCTCCCCGATGCAGTCATCGAGGGTAATATACAAAAATCCTCCTCGACTGTGGAAATCCAGGATGGGGCTACGATCTACGGTGAAATGATCGAAGAACAGCAGCCATCCATTCCACCCCCGCTGAGTGCAGCCCCCACGGTACCCTTGGAACCACTCGACCACCTTCAGTTGCCCTCCCCGGCTATTCCGGCTATCAAAGTATCCGGGACTTTACTGGCTGCGATCCTTCAGGCACTGCTAGCAATGATTATTGCCTTCATACTTCCTAACAGGGTCACACAAGCAGCAGAGAGAGCTGGTCGGCAGACCGTATCCTCCTTCCTGGTAGGTTTTGTAGTAGCCCTGGGAGCCCCATTCGTTCTGGCGCTTACTGTAATAACCATTATAGGAATTCCACTGGCTGTTTTTGGAATCTTATACATTTCTGCAGCTATATTATTTGGCTACGTGTCACTGGGTATGTGGGTTGGTATGCGAATTTCGGCTGCCTTCAGAACACGCTGGCATCCCTCTCTGAATGCCGGGGTAGGTACCTTATTGCTCTCTCTAGGTATGGCTGCTCTAACTTTGTTTGGGGCTCCTGGTGTCATCCTCATCGTATGTACCGGGTTAATCAGTTTTGGGGTAACTCTACGCTCGCGGTTTGGGCGTCGAGCTGCCATCTGAATATTATTACTGGAGGAACCATGAATAAAATCCCGTTGATCTTAATTGCCGCATTGTTGATCCTCTCCACCCTTGCGTGCAGCTTCACTGTGAATGTCCCTACCATCGAAACAGGGCCGGATCAGACTTATACCATTCAGGAATCAGCCCCTGAGGACACAGAACCGTTCGATCTGTCGCTGCAAGTTGGGGCAGCCAATCTGGAGCTTTCTGGTGGAGCAAGCGGTTTGGTTGAAGGGACCGTGATCTACAATCTGGGTGACTGGGAACCAAAACTCACACGAGCAGATCACAGCCTGGAAATACGTCAGGGGAAGGCTGGAGATGTGGGAGGTTTCAACGTCAACGATATTAAGAATGAATGGGATTTAAAACTCACGCAAAGCGTCCCTCTCAATCTATCGATCGAAGCAGGAGCCTATACGGGTCGTATGGACCTGACCGGTGTTCCGCTACGCACGCTTGAGATTCACGATGGTGCCAGTGATAATACTATCCAGTTTAATTCCCTCAATCCATTTTTGATGGAAAGTTTTGAATATCTTACCGGGGCATCTACTGTACGCCTTGAAGGCCTGGCAAATGCAAATGCAAAAGAGTTGAACTTTTCCGGTGGAGCAGGTACCTATACTCTCGATTTCACCGGCGATTTGCAACAAGACATGAATGTGAAAATCGATGCCGGTGTTAGTACTATTCGCATCATCATCCCATCCAACATGAATGTGGAGATCAATGTAATTGGTGAAATGAAAACCGTGGCAACCCAAGGAACATGGACCGTCTCGGATGCCCGTTATACCGCGGGAGGAGAAGGCCCCCTGCTAACGCTAGAGATCAATACCAGTTTGGGAACCCTGACGCTTGAACGCGAAAAATAGAAAGTATAAAGCGACAGTCCCGGTTAATTCCGGGACTGTCGCTTTATTTTCGATCATTTGTATAAACAGGCATCCTGGATAATAGTTACCACACTTGGATCCACATAAGCCTTCCATGCTTGATTTCTGGAGATCTTCAGCCTTAGCTCGGAAGATGAGATCTCAACAACTGGCGTTTTTAAAAATACAGTCTTTTTTTTCAGACCTGGAAGGATGGTTTCGAGAGAATCCAGATCTGGTTCTCTCCCAACACGTTGCATCACAGCTATGCTGCTGCATTCAGCCATAAATTCCATCGGGGTGTGCCATTTGGGCAGATCCTCGAGGGAATCTTCACCCATAATATAAGCCAGATACGCACCAGGATACTGCCGATGAAACTCTTTCATGGTATCTACAGCATACAGGGGTGGTGTACGGTGGAAGTCGACATCTGAGTAAATAAACTCAGGGTAGCGGAGAATACTCGCCTTCACCAATTGTTCTCGTAGAACTGCTGGAGTAATACGACGTCCTTTTTTGTGAGGTGGGTCTGGAGTGAGTACCCAGAATACACGATCCAGGTGTAACTGTTTAATGGATTCTTCGGCCAGTATCAGGTGACCTATGTGCGGTGGATCGAATGTCCCACCAAAAATACCTGCGCGCAATTTTACTCCTGCCACTCAAATTCATAGTCACCGATGGTGACAGTATCACCATTTTCGATGCCGGCTTTTCTTAATGCGTCATCCACACCAAGCGTTTCCATCAACCTTTGGAAACGCCGCAGGGATTCTTCCATCTCCCAGTATGTCATGGCCGCGGCACGCTCAATCGCCTTTCCATGAATTCGCCAGGTGTCATCTTCCTCATGGGTGATTTGGAAATCGCGAGCATCATCCACCGCCTTGTACACGGGGATGCTCGTATGGGTTGGCTCATCTTCTTCGGGAGTGTTTTTTAGCAGCTCCGCTGTTTTCCAGAGCAAGTCTTTGAGGTTCGTGCGAGCCAACGCAGAGATCACCATTAGCTCAACGCCATGTTTCTTAAATTGCGAAACTAGTGCGGGCACACGCTGCGTAACTTCAGGATTATCCGATTTATTCAAAACAACAATCTGCGGTTTTTGCCCAAGGCGGGGATCAAAGAGGGCAAGTTCACTGTTGATTTGAGTGTAATCCGCGAGTGGGTTATCTTCTTCACCATTCAGAAGGTGAATGATCACACGACAGCGTTGGATATGACGTAGAAAACTATCCCCCAGACCAATACCCATGTGAGCACCTTCCACCAGCCCGGGGATATCCGCCAATATCAGTGTATTTTGATCATCGAGTGTCACTACCCCCAGGTTAGGTTCCAGGGTTGTAAATGGATAGTTGGCTATCTTTGGACGGGCATTGGTTACAGCAGCCAATAAGCTGGATTTTCCAGCATTTGGCATTCCAACAATGCCAACATCAGCGATCAGTTTTAATTCAAGGCGCAGGAATCGTTCTTCGCCTGGTTCACCTTTCTCTGCGGTTCGTGGTGCTTGATTACGAGAATTGGCGTAATGCGGATTTCCCTTGCCACCTCGCCCGCCCCGGTAAAGGACGATTTGCTGCCCTTTTTCTATCAAGTCGGCTAGAACAACACCGGAGGTATCATCCATTATGACCGTCCCGGCAGGCACTTCCACAGTCAAACTTTTACCATTATGACCTGTCTGATTGTTGATTCCACCGCGATGGCCATCCTCAGCAATAAATCGTGATTTATGTTGGAATAATTGCAGGGTATTCATGTGAGGATTTACCCTGAAAATGATATCTCCCCCCCTGCCGCCATCTCCTCCATCCGGCCCCCCATGGGTGATGAATTTCTGCTGGAGGAAATGAACCATTCCATCCCCGCCCTTACCTGATCGTACATATATTCTTGCTTCATCAATGAACATAACTGTATTATAACTTACCGGTAACAACATTAGGCTGCGATCTCTGGATTATCAAACTCTGATATTTCTCCCGTTTGAACATACACAATTCTTTCACAGATATTGGTTACTCTATCAGCAAGCCGCTCAAGGTTATGCGCTGCCCACAAAACACACTGTGCCTGTCTGTAGTTGGATGGATTTATTGAATAGCTATGCGCAATATGATCAGCCAATTGGTTATAGATTTCATCCACTTCATCATCCAATCCAGGGATCTCTCGCGCAGCTTTATCATCCAGAAGGATGAAGGCTTCTAGTCCTTGTTCCATCATAACAAGCCCTTTATTCGTCATACTTACAAGGAAATGCTGCCAATCATCATCAATTTTTACATCCTTAAGGCGAACCGCTACTTTACCTATCCCCTTCGCATAATCACCAATGCGCTCTATCTCAGTGATTATTTCAAGAATAGCCGCCAGTAGTCGAACATCATGAGCCATTGGTTGTTGTGTCGCAATCAGCGCAATGCATTTAATCTCCAATTCATAGCGCTTTTCATTGATCCTCTGATCTTCAGATATTATTTTTTTTACTGCCTGTATATCATTGGATAATAACGCCTGAATGGAGACACGAACCGCATCCCGAGCGTTCATACCCAGATCCTTAACTTCTGATATCAGAGATGCCAACTGTAGATCGAAATTTTCCCTGGCTGTTTTATGAAGCATTTTCACCTCTCAACCGAACCTGCCAGTAATATACCCTTCGGTTCGAGAATCAACCGGGTTGGTAAAGATCTGGGGGGTTTTTCCATATTCCACAAGTATCCCGCTTCTATCTTCTTCCATAGTCAAGAATGCAGTAAAGTCAGATACACGCGCGGCCTGTTGCATATTATGAGTAACAACAACGATGGCGAATTCTTCCGCTAATTCCCGCATTAATTCTTCAATCCGTAAAGTAGCAATAGGATCTAGCGCTGATGCAGGTTCATCCATAAGAATGACCTCGGGTCTCGTGGCTATCGCGCGGGCTATGCACAAACGCTGCTGCTGTCCACCTGAAAGAGATAACCCACTGGATCGCAGTTTGTCTTTTACTTCGTCCCAAAGAGCTGCTTTCCGTAAACAGATCTCTACCCATTCATCCATAGAGGGGTGGCCAAGGCGATACTGAAACCCATTAATTCTGGCTCCCCAGGCAACATTCTCGTATATCGATCGTGGAAAAGGGTTTGCTTTCTGGAATACCATACCAATATGTCGCCGAACTTCAACTGGATCTACTGATTTTTCATAAATATCAATTTCATGGAAAGTGATCGATCCCTCCATATGGCTTCCCGGTATCAAGTCATTCATCCGATTAAGTGATCTTAATAATGTAGATTTACCACACCCGGAAGGTCCAATCAACGCAGTGATTTTTTTATCAGGAATGGAGATGGAAACATTCTTCACAGCCCTGAACTTTCCATAATAAATGTTGACATTTCTTACTTCAATTTTTCCTACAGTGACATTATTCATTGTTAATACCTTTTATAGCGATTTCTCAGAAGGATGGCTGCTGCATTTATAGACAGAAGGAGAGCAAGCAATACTAAAATGGCCCCAGCCGCGAGATTGCGAAACTCAGGCTGGGGTCTGGAAGTCCACTGATAGATTTGAATAGGAAGAGCGGTAAATCGCGAAAATACGTTTGCTGGATCTACAGTGATATAAGTGGATGCACCAATTACGACCAAAGGGGCAGATTCACCCAATGCTCTCGAAAAGGCTAGGATTGACCCAGTCAGAATCCCGGGAATGGAATTAGGAAGAACATGGTGCCAAATAGTCTGCCACCTGGTAGCTCCAACCCCATAACTAGCTTGTCGCAAAGTATCAGGAACAGCTTTAATTGCTTCCCGGGCATTAATGATGATCAACGGCAGAACCAGAAGAGCCAGAGTTAATCCTGCTGAAAGAATTGTGCGACCATTGGCTGATTCAGAGTTACTCAGCCCCAACCAGGCACCACTTGTCAACTGGGCTAAGGAGCGCACAAAAACAGCCAGCCCTAACATACCATAGATAATGGATGGAACACCAGCCAGATTATTTATATTGGTTCGTATCGCCTGATTAAGGGTGGAATCTCCAGTATATTCTTCAAGATAGATGGCTGTCCCAACTCCAAGAGGAAAAGCTACCAGCATTGCGATCAGAATGATCCATAGAGATCCGAGCAGAGCTGTTCTGATCCCTGCAGTCAGAGGATTCGATGACTGAGGACTTATTAGAATGTCAGGCCGAATCCATGAGAAAAAGACCAATCTCGTTCCTGGTAATTGGCTAACTTCTCGCCTGATTTCTTCCCTCATTCTCAGTGACTGCCAGAATGACCATGTCTGCACAATTTCCGGTTTTGCAATTTTTTCAATAACCAGTTTTACTAGTTCAGTCTGTGAATAGTGTTCAAGGGTCTTCCCTTTTTCCAATTGTTTTAACAGTCCAGGAGATACTCTCTGTCGTATGATTCCCGCAAGTTGAGGTACACTTAATTTTTCAAGATTTTGTCCGGGATCAACGATCTCCGCAGGGGAAACTTTATAACCAATTGCGACATACCCGAAAGATTGGTTAATAATATTAAGTAACAATACAACCAAAATAATAATGCCGATGAACGTTGAGAATTGTAGCAATATCTTCCAGAATCGCTCGCTCCGATTTCTCCTGAGGAGGGTAGGGGTAAATAACGGTTCTTGTTTCTCTCCCATTACTTTACCTCGCTTAGTTTTCGTACTACCCATTGGCTTAGCATATTTAGTGATAAGGTCATGAAAAATAAGAGTAAACTTATGCTAAATAGACTGTTGTAATCGATAGAATCGTAGCTTAAATCACCACCTGAAACTCGGACAATGTGACCGGTCATTGTCTCAGCCCCCTTAAATGGATTAAATGTAAATTTTGGTCCCGCTCCGGCTGCCAAGGCAACGATCATTGTCTCACCTATTGCGCGTGAGACACCAACGATAATTGCTGCAGCCAAACCAGAGATCGCCGCTGGAATAACTACCCTGAATGTAGTCTCTATTTTTGTTGCCCCCAAACCATAAGCGCCTTCTCGTAATGTCCGTGGGACTGCAGTGAGAGCATCTTCACTCATAGATGCTATCAAAGGTAGTATTAGAATTCCCATTACAATCCCTGCTGATGCAGTATTATAGATTTCGACAATATCCCGACCTATTAATGTGCGCAAGAAAGGTGTGACAAAACTTAACGCGAAATAACCATATACAACAGTAGGTATTCCGGCAAGTATCTCGAGTGTGGGTTTAATTGTGGATCGCAACTTGAAACTTGCATACTCACTGAGGTAAATAGCAATTGCTATACCAAATGGAATTGCAATCAGTAAGGCAATAAATGTCGTTATCAGTGTTCCCATAACCAGAGGTAACACCCCAAACAGTTTTATTTGCGGCTGCCATGTGGTGCCTGTAAGAAATTTCACCAGATTAAAATCAGAGCTGGTAAAAAATGGTAGGGCCTCCTTTCCAAGTTCGAATACTATACCCAGGGTGATAAATATTGATAAAAAACCGCTAATTACCAGGGTTGATTCTATGAATTGTTCACCCGGGCGTCTACGTTTCTTCAATAAATGGAAAGACTCATTAACATCGCGTCGCTTTTTTTGAAGAGTTTTCATCTTACCTCAGGTCGCAAATCCTGGCAGCAGGCATCCTGCTGCCAGGATCCGATAATGCTATTATTCAAGTGCTTTTGCAAGTGCGGTTTTTGCTTCATCTAGCGCAGCCTGGCTGGCAGGAAAATATCCAACCGATTGAATCTCATCATTCACATACGTCAGGTAAAAGGAAATGAAACCTGCTACCTCTGGCTTTGCTTTGATGATGGATGCATCGGAGTAGATGAACAGCGGTCGAGCTAATTTGTAACTCCCGTCTTCCGCTGTTTCCATCTCTGGAGTGACACCATCCAGGGCGACCGCTCTAAGCGCAGTCTGGTTTTCCATGTAGTAAGCGAAGCCAAAATAACCTATGGCATATTTTGAACCTTCGACTCCCTGCACTAGTACATTGTCGTCCTCTGAGAATTGTATATTGGATGAATTAAGTATGTCGGCTTTTGCAGCTTCGAGATCAGCTTTTCCATCCGCATTTTTGAAGTTCGGACCCAACACTGCTTCCACAAAATAATCAAAGGTCCCTGAATCAGTGCCCGGGGAGAACCGAAGGATATCCTCATTGGGCCACTCAGGACGAACATCGGACCATTTCACCGCATTACTAGAGAAGATCTTTCCTAGTTCAGCAATCGTAACATCCGTCAGGAAATCATTATCGCTGCTGATCACGACTGCAATTGCGTCCGTACCCACCCGGAACTGTATCGGATTACGATTAATCGCTTTGCATGCTTCCAATTCAGATTCTTTGATCTTGCGGGAGGCATTCGAAATATCGGTCTCGCCTGTTACACAGAACCGTTCAAAACCAGCCCCAGTACCAATAGAATCAATGGTGATCTCCCCACCAAAACCTTCTTCTTTGAAACGTTCAGCCATTACCTCAGAAAGCGGAAAGACGGTCGAACTACCAGCAGTTATCACCATCCCAGAGAGAGTTGCCGGATCAGAGATGTCTGGTCCAGCAGGTGCTGCCACAGTTTCCGCGCTGATAGCGGGAACTTCCGTAGTGGATACTGTTGTTGACCCATCCGCAAGTGTTGCTGCAGGGGAACACGCGGAGAGCATCATCCCTGCGATGACTAACATGAATACTCCTAGAGACAATTTCGTTGACATATCTTCCTCCAAATTGATTTGATCGTACAAACAGAGGATAACAAAAGGTTTTTAACAAACGAACAAACCCTGGTTAAGGGTTTGTAAACAAGGCATTAATTTTCAGTTCTAATAACAGAATGAATAGGTAATTAGGCAAGTCCCTATCAAGCGGTGATCAAGATCCTGACAAGGGTAACTGGATCGTAAATTGAGATCCCTTCCCTATTTCACTGGTGACTTTGATATTTCCGCCATGAGCTTCTACAAGATGCCTTGCGATGGAAAGTCCGAGTCCTGTTCCAGTAGATGATCGTGATCTATCAACTTTATAGAAGCGCTCAAATATCCTGGATAAATCAGAGGAAGGAATACCTTTCCCCGTGTCAGTGATTATTATTTCTACAGTCTCTGAGGATTTTACAACACGAACAGAAACACACCCACCACTCGGGGTGAATTTTATAGCATTATGCAGGATATTTATTAATACCTGCTGCATTCGCGCTGGATCAACCAGAATAACTGGCAGCTCGGGATCCAGATTTAGATCCATAATAATCCCAGCCTTTTCGGTTTGGATCGTTAACCGTTGGACTGCCGCCAGGACTATCTCCTCAGGTTGTATCAGAATTTGGTTAAGGGGTACTTTTCCAGATTCTATCCTCGCTAACTCTAATAACTCGCCGACCATCAGGCTTAAAGCATCAGCTTCTGTTTGGATCCGTTCAATAAACCGTTTTGCTACTTTTTTGTCATTCAAAGCACCATCTAATAATGTTTCAGTGATTGCTCTGATGCCGGCTAATGGTGTTCGCAATTCATGAGAAACATTGCTTATGAAATCCTTCCGCATTTGTTCCAGTTGTTCCTGATGGGTGACATCCTGAAAAAAGAGTATGACATAATCCTCTCCATCATCAGTAATGAAGATAGATCCAACAACAACCTGTTTTCTCTGTGCTTTTAATTCAAACCTTTTCTGAGCAGCCTGACGAGTAGATATGCAGGTTTGCCATAGATCAAACACCTGGTGATCCATACTGACTTCCGCGAGAGTTCTTTCGCCAGTTGATCTTTCTATCCCGAAGAGCTCATCAGCAGATTTATTGAACATCACGACATAGGCGTTAGCATCCACAATCAGGACTGCATCCGTCATATGCTCAAGTACTACCTCAAGACGTTGCCTTTCTTTCTCATTCTCCCTGAGAAGAGCCTGCAACCGGGAAGACATACTATTATAAGAATCTGTCAGCTGTTGGATCTCATCGTAATCATGAATTTGACTTACTTTCGCATCCGGGTTAGCTAATTGCTGTACCCCTTTAGTCAATTCACCCAGCGGCTTGGTAATCCTGGCGGCTATCCACCCTGCGATTAATATGATCAGGAATGCCACAAAAAGCAGGACTCCAATGATAATTGCTTGAAACTGCCGTATATTTCCTTCAATTTCGGCAAGGGGAGTGGCTAGACGGACCACAATGCTTTGCGATGATGATTCTTTTACTCCCAGGTAAGCTGTATACATCATGCTATATCCCGAAGTGTGGCTGAAACGAGTGGAATTGCCAACCCCTGTCTCTAAGGCTTCCTGCACTTCGGGACGGTTAAGATGGTTCTCCATAATAAGGCGGTCTTCATCTGATTCACCGATGACTTTCCCATCGATGGATATTATTGTGACCCGTTCTTGTGTGATATCGGACCAATGTCTGGCAAGTGCATCAAGGGCACTGGAGGGCATCAATATCAGTTCCTGTCCAAGTAGATTATCGGCTATCAGGCGGGCTTCTGCTATCTGGCGACGTTTAAGATCATTCAGGTAGATCGATTTCACAAAATTAGAGGTAAGAATTCCAATGAGAAATAACAAGAACAACAGTATCGCAGAAAAAGGGAGCGTAATCTTCCACCGCAAAGATCTTAACATTCTATCCCTCAAACATATAACCTGCACCGCGGACAGTGATGATCCGTTGGGGATTTCCTGAATCTTTCTCGATCTTTTCGCGCAACCAGCTGATATGAACATCGACCGTCCGGCTGTTTCCGGAGTAATCCCAGCCCCATACTTCTTCCAACAATTTCTCCCGGCTTACAGCTCTACCTTTGTTGTTGGCCATATACAGTAATAATAAATATTCTTGAGGTTTTAATTGTAAGGGCACTGAATCTAGCACTACCTCATGGCGATCACTATCGATCACCAGATTACCAAAAACCAGCTTAATACCTGCAGGTATTTCTTTTTCGACTACTGGTGAGTATTCGCGGATTATTTTTTCCCGTCGTAAGTGCGCTTTTACCCTGGCAATGAGCTCTCGCATAGAGAAAGGTTTTGTGATGTAATCGTCTGCGCCTATCTCAAGCCCTATGACACGATCGATTTCATCATCCCTGGCAGTTACAAGCAGGATAGGAACAGCCATCTCTTTACGAATTATCCGGCACACCTCAAAACCATCAATGCCGGGAAGATTAACGTCAAGTAGAATGAGATCCGGACGTTTTGTCTTCGCCGATTCCACCGCGGTGATACCATCTATAGCTGTGCACGTCAAATATCCATTTTTGGCCAGATTATACTCAATGACTTCGCGGAGACTTGAATCGTCTTCAACAATCAATATCGTGGGCATCTTCCACCGACCTTCAATATTCTATGATTATAGCGTAGTAATAAAATCAAAAAAAGAGACCCTCTCGGATCTCTTTCATGTGAAGAAAAGCTTATTTTTTCAGGAATTTGCGTTTCAGTATATCCGTCAGCGTTGGCTGGCCGATCTCTTGAAGTTCATAACGGACACGCTGCATGGGTTTCTTGACCTTTAAAACCCGGGTCAGGTCGATCGGGGTGGCAGAAATGACGAGGTCTACATCTGCTTTTTCGATCGTCTTTTCAAGGTCTTTTACCATGGCTCCACCGTAGCCCATCGCGGGCAAGATGGGACCTGTGCTAGGATATTTCTCGTATGTCGCTTTAATACTGCCGACGGCAAATGGACGTGGATCCACGATCTCATCAGCGCCAAAGCGGCGAGCAGCCACCCAACCGGCACCGTATGCCATCTCACCGTGGGTAAGGGTTGGGCCATCTTCGATCACCAGCACCCGTTTTCCGCGAATGGCATCCGGGTTATCCACAAAAAGTGGAGACGCACCTTCGATCACAATAGCATTCGGATTCATCTCATGCAATGCTGCCCTTACTTTCAAAACAGCTTCGGTATTCGCAGTATCTACTTTATTGATCACAAACACATCTGCTGCTCGCACATTGGTTTCACCGGGGTGATACGCCTTTTCATGTCCGGGCCGATGCGGGTCTGCCACAACGATCTGCAGATCAGAGACGTAGAACGGGAAGTCATTGTTGCCACCATCCCAAAGGATGACATCTACTTCCTGCTCAGCCTGGCGCAAGATCGCTTCATAATCTACACCGGCATAGACGATTACTCCATTATCCAGATGCGGTTCGTACTCTTCGCGTTCTTCGATGGTGCATTCGTGTTTGTCCAGGTCTGCATACGTGGCAAAACGCTGAACTTTCTGCTTAACCAGATCCCCATAAGGCATGGGATGTCGGATAGCTGCGACTTTGTATCCCATATCGCGCAGGATGAGGGAAACACGGCGGGTAGTTTGTGATTTTCCTGATCCGGTGCGAACAGCGCAAACCGAAATAACCGGTTTGGTACTTTTGATTTGAGTATCTCGGGTACCCATCAAACGGAAATCTGCTCCGGCTGCCAGTACAGTACTTGCCTTGTGCATTACATATTCGTGTGGAACGTCACTGTATGCAAAGATTACCTGATCTACGGCCAATTCTTTAATCAAACGAATCAGGTCGCTCTCTGGAAAGATCGGAATCCCTTTCGGGTACAGCTTTCCAGCCAATTCCGCCGGATAGCGGCGGCCATCAATGTTGGGAATCTGTGTGGCTGTGAAGGCGACAACTTCATATTCCGCATTGTCACGGAAAAACACATTAAAGTTGTGGAAGTCACGGCCAGCGGCTCCCATGATAAGGGTACGGATCGGGGACATTTCTTTTCTCCTGTGTGTTGGTTTAACCGTCCCGGTGGAGAAGTTTCAACCCGGATCGGCGGCGTTGAGGTTCACATCGCTTCTGGGGCTGTGATGCCCAGGATAGCCAAACTATTGGAGATCGTCTGTCTTGCTGCAGCCACCAACCTTAACCTGTTCTGGCGTTCCGGCTCCTGCGCTTTGATGACAGGACATTGATTATAAAAGTCATTGAATGCTTGCGCAAGTTTAAATGCATAACTGGATATGGTGAGTGGTTTGAGATCCTCTGCGGCTTTCATTACTTCTGCCGGGAAGCGCGAGATCAGATCGATTAATGAAATTTCTGCGGGTTCCAGAATCACCCCTTCGTTGATATATGAGAGCACTCCCACATCACCCACCTTGCGTAGAATACTATTCGCGCGTACATGCGCATACTGAATATATGGTGCAGCCTGCCCGTCGAAATTGAGGGCAGACTCCCAGTCGAAGGTAACAACTTTGGTGTTTTCCCTGTCCAGCATGGAATATTTCAACGCGCCGAGTGCTACGCTCTCACCGATCTTCTGCATCTCATTTTCCGGTAGTTCCGGGTTCTTGAGCCGAACCACGGCTACCGCCCTATCAACAGCTTCTTTCAGTAGATCTTCCAGCAATACAACTGTGCCATCTCTGGAAGACATGGTCAAATTACCCGGCAGATTGACGATCTCATACGCTAGATGCTGGCAGTGACTAGCCCAGGTATACCCTGCCAATTCCAAAGTTTTGAAGACTTGATTGAAATAAAGTGACTGGCGCACATCCACCACGTAGATGGATCTCTCCAGGGGAAAATCATTGAACTTTCTGATGGCCAAAGGAAGATCTGTGGTCGCGTAGAGTGAAGTACCATCCGACCTGAGGATTACCAGAACCCTGTACTTCTCACCTTTCTCTCCGGCAAGCTTATCAATATCCACGAATACCGCTTCCTCCGGGCGGCCATCCACTGCGATTCCGCGGGCAATCAAACCTGCCACCAGGGCTTTGCCATCATCCTCTTCTTCGCTAGGGAAATAGTATTTGTCAAACCGGGCGCCTAACCGCTGGAACATGACATCAAATCCATCCAACGACCATTGTCGGGTGCGCTTCCATAAATCAACGATCTCAATATCCCGAGCATCCCAGCGGGCGAACAACGCTTTGATCTCATGTTCTGCGTCAGGATCGCTGCGTGAAAGAGTATCTGCTTCGGTATAGAGGTCACCAAGCCAACGAATAGAATTTTCTGGTGGAGTCTCGTCTTGATGGCGTTTTAAGTAATTCCACATCCACTTGATCACATGAGATCCGATATCGCCCATGTAATTAGCCCGGATGACATCGTAACCGGCAAAATCAAGCATATTGCACAGAACGGAACCTAAAATAACATTCCGCAAATGACCTACATGGAATGTTTTATGGGTATTGAGCTGTGCGTACTCAACCATGATTTTTTTCGAATTCGATGCTGCCTTCCCGTACTGATCTCCACGGGTAAGCACCTCTTCGACTACACGTTGTGCAAAGATTGCTGGTTTGAAATAAAGATTCAAGTAACCGCGGATAGCTTCTACCCGCTCGAAACCACTTTCGGAGCGAATAGAATCTGCAACTGCGAGAGCCAGCTCCTGTGCCCGGACAGGCACATTGACATGGATCCCTTTCTGCTTTGCTTCCAAAGCTGCAGCCTGAAAGAAGGAGGTGGAAAGACCCCATTGCCCGGCAAACGGGGTGGGAGTCCATTGCATCTCCACATCCCGAACAGGAATCTTGGAAAAGAATTCAGAGATGATCGATTGAACGTAGTTTATTTCTTTTTGGAACATGGCAAGTCTCTAGGTTGATGAAAATTATACATCAGGTTGAGGCAACAAAAAGCGGAAGCATACGCTTCCGCCTTAAATGAGTGTCGGGATGTAAATTACTTCGTTATCTCAGCCAGGTGTTTCATCAAGCGGCTCTTACGGCGGGCAGCGTTGTTCTTGTGAATGACACCTTTTGCTACAGCTTTATCCAGCGCACTGATGGCAGTAGCGGTAGCTTCTGCAGCCACTTCCACTTTTCCTTCAGCAACAGCTTTGCGGGCTGCAGTCACAAATGTACGGGCTGATCCGCGGTAGATACGATTAGCTACCCGGCGCTTTTCATTCTGCTTATTACGTTTGATCGCTGACTTAATGTTTGCCAATTTGGTCCTCCAAAATTCCAATCACAATAACGACGGGTAATAATACTAAATAACTGTGTATTTGTAAAGGCTTCTGTTCCAATATAAATCAGTTTGGATATTCATATGCTCCAATATCCACCGGGTCGTCCTCCGGACGCGGCTCAGTTCGAAAATCATACTCCTTGTTTCCGCCGTGGATACAGGGAGAACCTGTGGTCGGCATGAAGTAATCCGTTTTCCAGCTGATAAACAGAGGGTCTGTTGTTATAGTTCCTTCATCGGGTACAACGGATCGAATCGCACCATTATTAGCGTATGAGATATTCTTTGTAATTATTGTTGTTCTGGAATCATTGGTAATACCCCAACCGTCATTCCACCCAAAGACATTATTGGCAATGACTGTGTCTGTCATTTCAGCCATCACCCAAATACCAGCCGGGTTACCTAGACCCTGGCCATTCCTCACCACTGTATTATTCGCAATAATGATCCGATTGGCCGCATGCAGTTCAATGCCTATTCGGTTATCCGTGATCACATTTTGACTGATCAGAATATCTTCATTTGCATGATGGCGGTAGTAATCGTGCGGGATATACCCTACCCAGATTCCGGATGCGTCGTAATATGTGGATGATATAAGATTTCTTGAAATATTAATATTCCAGGATGATTCCAGCCAGATACCAGACACACCCGAATCATAGATCCTGTTGTCTGCTATCGTCACCTGGTGATTATCCCCTTCCACCATAATACCAGCCCCTTTAGTGATTTGATCGATTACATTGTTAGTCACCAAACCATCTCTGGTTCCAGAAAGCCAGATACCCTGCTCGCCATTATTAATGGATACATTGCGGGTGATAGAGTAATGACTGCAATAAAAATCTGTATTCACAGCTTGCATCTCACGTGATGTCGCGAGTGCAATGCCATCGGATGAGGAACCATAAGTAAAATTGTCATGAATATTCACATCCTGTGAATCCCAGACAGCCACACCCTGCAGGCGGTGTTTTTCAAAATACGCAGGATCCCCGTTATTAATGGATAGATTACTTCCGACTTCGATCGACCGACCTCCCCTGACCAAGATTGCATTGTCTAATCGGTTATTAACCACTACATTCCCGCGGATCACGACACCTTCAAATAGAATTGCATCCGGTGTTGAGTTTACATTTATTCCGTGGGTATTATCGTGAATGTAATTATTCAGGATCGAGATGTGATCGGAATTTTGAACATAGATCGCGTTGCCAGAAATATTACTTTCCAAATCGTTATCGGTCACATCATGGATATGATTATTGCGAATCACGATATAGGAGCAATTGATCAGCGCAATACCATTGGTTTTATCACCAGAGATCTCGAACCCTTCGATAACTACCGGCTGATCAGCAGTTCCGTGGATATTATTGTACCGAATGGGTTTTGCCGCCTTATAACTAATGGGAGTAACTCTCAAAACTGTGGATGCATCGGCCTTCCGGCCTAGAGCATCGGTCACCTGAACTACTACTCGTTGATCTCCAGGAACCTGGTAAACGAATGTGGGATCTGGTAGATGTTTAATCCCTACGAAAGATGATTCCTGATTAAAATCCCAGGAATAAACAAAAGGTGGAACTCCGCCCGTAATTGGTGCAGAAAAATGGACCTCCGTCATGGCGGGGACGACAGGGTTATCCACATGAATACTGATAGTAGGGGGTAACTCTTGGGTGTGAAATACCGATTTCGATGGGACTATGCCTGGAGTACTATAGGCTGGAGGAAGCATTATTGGGTGGTTCAGTGACTGGCTGGAACAACCGGCAAATAGAAAAAGAAGAAACAGACTCAAAAAGGTACGCATTGGGTCACCTGTTCTGTAATTTAGCCGACTTTATACCAATCATATCAGCGATTTGATATACTCAAAAGATGAAAATCACTCATGAAAATCAGATTTTCAATTTACCGGCGCGCGTTGGAATTCTTTCGGACACCCATCTAAATGGTGACGGTTCCCGACTAAACGAACGAATCCTAAAAGTTTTTCAAAAAAATCAGGTAGTTTGTATTATCCATCTAGGCGACATAAATTCACTGGATGTTTTAATCCAGCTATCATCTATTGCACCTACCTACGGTGTCCGAGGGAATCGCGATCTGCATCATGCCAGAGTCTTGCCTGAAGCCATGCTTCTTAAGAATGGAGCTTTGGAAATTGGCGCTACCCATGGACATGGCCCAATGCTGCGTTACCTCTGGGATAAAGCACAGTATTACGCACACGGTTTCGAATTTAAGAGATACCGCACCCTGCTGGATTCCCTCTTCCCGGCTGCAAACATCCGTTTATTCGGACACACGCATGTTCCTTACAACCAATATCATCAGGAGATTCTCTATTTCAACCCTGGCGCGGCGTGTCTACCTTCAAAACACGATCCACACCCATCCTTCGGTATCTTGCATCTGGAGAGTGTGGATCGTATATTTGGTGAGATCGTGCAGATATACGACTAAGATTCTTTACGCAGCAATGCCAGGGCTTCTTCTACCCCCTGTTGTTCTGCCTTCAGATCTGCAAGGTACTCCTCCAGCATTTGAATCTTTTCATCCCGAGTATAAAACTGACGTTCGAAGGTTACTTCTTCTTCGCAGCAACATCCTTCGTGATCTTTTCCACAACAGCAATCCGCATGGTGAGATCCTTCATGGCCATGCCCACCACAGCCACATTCTTCCTTGCTTCCACAGCAGCAACCTGCTTCCAATTCCTGGTCGTCTTCGTGTTTTTTCTTGTCTTTCTTTGACATTTGTTCCTCCGAACATAAGTATAACAGTTGTTGGGTACCTTATAATATTCTGTCAATACTTACTGATTATTCCAGCGAAATGATGCGGGAAATGGGAAAAAAATCAGCGAAATTATGAAAGTTTTACTTGACCCGCTTTCGGTGAATCTGTACAATATTATCGTGTTCCCTGCGTGGGGAATAACCTTTCACTTAACCCCAAGGAGGTTATGATGAGATCAAAGCTGTATTTCGTTTTTGCCGGTATTCTGGTCCTCAGCATGCTTCTGGCTGCCTGCCAGCCCGCTGCTCCGGTGGTTGAAGAACCAGCTCCGGTAGAACCAGCTGCTGTTCCTGCAACAGATGTTCCGGAACCAACCGCTGTTCCACTGGGCTCTCCTGAGAACCCGATCATCATGGCAATGGCTCCCTCTGCAACAGCGGAACAGCTGACCACTGGTGGTGGCGCACTGGCCGCCAAATTGCAAGAAATGACAGGATACACCATTGAATTGACCATTCCCAACAGTTATGCCGCGCTGGTAGAAGCTATGGGCTCGGGCAATGCTCACATTGGCTGGCTCCCACCTCTTGCTTATATGCTGGCTAAAGAAAAAGAATACGCGAATGTGGGTCTGGTTGTCCTTCGCAATGGTGCAGATCACTATGCTGTGCAATTTGTTGCTGGTACGGCTAGCGGTTTCACTTCCTATTTCGACTCAGCCACGAACACCAACACTGCAGATGCTGCGACCGCTCTCGCCCAGTTTGACGGCAAGAAACCCTGCTGGACAGACCCTCTTTCAGCTTCTGGATATGTCATTCCTTCCGGTTTGATCGCCTCCAACGGTATTAAGACCAAGGCTGCCGCATTCGTCATTGGCCACCCCACTGTGATCCAGGCATTGTATGCGGGAGGTATCTGTGATTTCGGTGCAACATATGTTGATGCCCGCACAGATAAGAAATTTGCCGAAGTCCCTGATGTCCTTGAAAAAGTTTCGGTTATCTGGGTTTCCGATCCATTTATCCCCAACGACAATGTATCTTTCGCCGCTGGCATGCCGGAAGATGTAGTCGCTAAGCTCACCGCTGCCCTCGTAGAACTCTCGGGCACCGAAGAAGGCCAAACTTTATTAAAGGATATTGGTTACCAAGTTCAGGGCCTAAGAGTTGTTGACGACACATTCTACGATGAATTCCGTGTGAATCTCCAGGCTTCCGGTCTGGATATCACGACCCTTGTAAAATAGATTTTTCCCTGTGAGGGAGGAGACTTTCTCCTCCCTCTTTTTTTTGATCTGCTGCATTCTTTTGGAGGACTGTGCTACGCGTCGAACATCTTACGAAAGTGTATCCGAATGGTACGGTTGCCTTGAAGGATGTGAGTTTCGAGGTTCCGGATGGAGAATTCCTGGTTGTGATTGGCCTTTCAGGTTCTGGAAAATCCACCCTGTTGCGCTGCATAAATCGCCTGATCGAACCGACTGAGGGCAAAATTTTTATGGATGACCAGGAGATCACAAGAGCAAACTCTACCGAACTCAGGCATATTCGTCGCAAGATTGGTATGATCTTTCAACAATTCAATCTCGTCAAACGGTCAACGGTATTAACCAATACGTTGAATGGTCGGCTAGGATATGCCAACCCATTTCTCTCCTTGCTTGGAATCTGGCCGCAAGCTGATAAAGAGATGGCGATAGCAGCTCTTAATAGAGTAGGAATTGCTGACAAAGCAAAAAACCGGGCAGATGCCTTGTCTGGTGGTCAACAACAGCGGGTCGGAATCTCAAGAGCCCTCATGCAGGAACCACGTATCATATTAGCGGATGAACCGGTTGCCAGCCTTGATCCCGTTCTGGCGCACAGCATCCTGCAGTATCTCGAGCAAATGAATAAGACCGATCGAGTTACAGTGATCTGCAGTTTGCACTTCTTAGATCTTGTGCACCGATACGGAACTCATGTGATCGGCTTGAAAGACGGTATGAAAGTTTTTGAGGGGGCACCTTCCGAGATTGACCGGGCTCGCTTTAAAGCCATATATGGCGAAGAAGCCCAGGAAGTCCGGGCTACTGTCCTCGAATAAAGGCTGGCCATGACATATAAAAACAAATCGATTATAGCCGCCCTTCTTTCCCTCATTATTCCAGGTGCAGGGCAGTTGTATAAACGAGCCTATCAACGCGCCGGGGCGCTTTTCCTGCTAACCGCAAGTGCCGTTGTTACCGTTCTCTGGTACCAACACAAAGAATGGTGGTTCGCCCCGATCCTGATATGGTTATGGGTCATTCTGGATGCTTACCTGTTTCCTAAGAACTCACTGACGGTAGTACCCATACTGTTCTGGCTGGTTATGGCCTATGGAATCGGGTGGCAAGTCACCGAAATGGATCCAACTGCAATTTTCCGTAACCAGGAACGCGCCAGCATCATTTTAAAACCTATGTTGCGTCCGGATTTCACACGTCCGCGGACAGAAACACTTACCAGTTACGTAGATATTCAGGTGCCTTGTTCTCCGACACCCCCGTTGGCTGAACGAACAGATGCAAACGGCATCAAAATGAGTGTCAGCCCGAATTGCGCCAATCTCAATGAGTATGTTGTGTTGAATGTATCAGGCTTCTGGCCAGATTACCCTGCAACGATGGAATGGCACTCACCTATTGGGGCGAAATCCATTCATGAAGAATTTCAAACCGATGCGAGTGGCAGCGGAATTTTAATGTTCCAGGTGAAACCGATTGTGAACATTGCCGCTCCAGACCAAACTCTCCCACAAATGCACAGGATTGTTGTCATCCAATCCAAACCGCTGGGTGGTATTGATATTTCTGAAACTGGTGGTCATATTCTGCGGGGAATTTATGAAACTCTTTCTGTGGCTCTGCTCTCCACATTGATCGGTGGGCTATTAGCAATTCCATTCAGCTTTCTGGCTGCCAGAAATCTCATGGGTAGTAATCCATTCTCCAGAATCATTTACGTTCTCACGCGCACAATCCTGAATATTGTTCGTTCCGTTGAATCCTTGATCATGGCGATTATTTTTGTTGTAATTGTTGGATTGGGAACATTCCCCGGTATGCTTGCTATTACCTTACATACAATCGCGGCTCTCGGAAAACTATATTCAGAGGTCATCGAAGGGATAGATCCCGGACCGATCGAAGCTATCCGCGCTACCGGGGCAAACTGGGTGCAAGTAGTGAGGTACGGGGTGATTCCACAGATCATACCTTCCTTTATGGCACTAACGATTTATCGATGGGATATCAACGTCAGGTCCTCCACCATCATTGGCTTTGTCGGCGGAGGTGGCATTGGTTTTTACTTGTACCAGTGGATACTCCTGCAGGACTACCGATCCGTCAGTGCCAGCTTTATCTCTATTGCGATCGTGGTTATGCTGCTGGACTTCTTCAGTGCCAGGCTGAGAGAGCAAATTCGGTGAGAGCATGAATAATAATAATCATCCCCGATTGAGATTTCCAAAATTCACCGGTAGTATTCTTGTCAGCCTGATTCTTCTTGTTTTGGTAATCATCAGTATTCAAGTAACCAAGCCGGATTTGGGTAAGCTGGTTACATCATTTGAAAAAGGTCGCCAGATTACAGATGGGTTGCTTGCACCGGACATTCTAGAAAAAAAACCCCTCGGTTCTTATACCGTCAGTGTGGCATTGCCTGTCCCATGTGACAGCGCACCCGAAGAGATCATCCCAACTGAGGGTCGCCGGTTGGAAATTGTACCAGGCTGTGCCAATCCGCGCGACCTGGTCAATCTCAACGGTTATGATCTTGGAGAAAATGCGGATGTCAATATGCGTTGGGTATTGCCCGGCGGTAAGCTATTTTCAATCCGAACCGCCAAAACGGATTCGGCTGGAAACCTAAGCGAAGAGATCGATGTTCGTCCGATTACCGCAGCAGTGAATGGTATCCCATCCAGGCTTGAAATCGAAGTTTTCCAACCTGGTTCGACCTACTCTGCTTCCAAAACGATTTCAGATGTCTTCAATAATATGTACGTGACGATCTTTATGGCGCTGCTCGCCACTACCATCGGCACGCTTTTTTCGCTGCCCCTCAGTTTTCTAGCTGCTTCTAACATCACGCGGAAGGGAGTGGTGGGCTCCGCGGTCTATTACTCCGTCAGGTTTTTCCTGAACATGATCCGCTCCTACGAACCGCTGGTGATGGCTTCGATCTTTGCACTGATTGTTGGTTTTGGGAATCCCTTTGCAGGAGTACTGGCGTTATCGGTGGTAACCGCAGCTTCACTCGGAAAGATGTTCTCTGAATCCGTAGAATCCATCGACCCTGGACCAATTGAAGCCCTTCAAGCTTCGGGGGCGACCCCATTGCAAGTCGTTTTATACGCAGTAGTTCCCCAGATCGTGCCAGATTTCCTCTCCTTTGCGATTTACCACTGGGATATCAATGTCCGTATCTCGACGATCATTGGTTTCGTGGGTGGTGGTGGGATCGGGTATTTTCTGTCTGAGAAGATTAATACTTTTAATTACTCATCCGCTGGAACGGCTATACTTGCGATCATCCTCGTAGTATGGGTACTTGATTTCCTCAGTTCTGAGATCCGCAAGCAATTTACATAGAAACCGAATTTAAATTGAGAACCGCAGATGCATCCCACAACTGGTCTGCGGTTTTTTCATTGTCTGATAATAATCCATAAAATATAAGGTAGAATGGGGAAGTCATGAAGCTTAGCCCGGCACTTCCCCTTCTTTTCTTGCTGTCTGCCTGCACTTTTCCGCTGGAAGCACTGCCCACAGCTACCCCTAATATTACCCAGGCCTACGAGACGATTGCTGCGGAAATAAAAACACGCCAGCCCCCTATCATCCAAACCACCCGTACAGATGAGCCTGTCAAGTCCAACCTTCCGACTGAGAATACACCCACGTTACTTCCTGCCACGCAATCCCCTCCCTGCAACCGAATAACACCCGGTATCCCATTCGATGTCACCATTCCGGACAACACACTTGTCGCTCCCGGAGAGGTTTTCTATAAAACCTGGCGGCTAATAAATTCTGGCAGCTGTCCCTGGACAAAAGAGTACATGCTGGTACTCTTTTCTGGAGAGCCAATTTCGAAAGAATCGCGTTACTACCTGGAAGAAGCAGTAAACCCCGGGCAAAGTATTGATATTACTATCGAAATGACAGCGCCAGAAAAACCCGGTACCTACCAGAGCAACTGGATGTTGACAGACCCGGATGGGAAAGCCTTTGGCATTGGCCCTGCTGGAAATGCTGCATTCTGGGTAAGGATCATCGTCCCGGCATACACCCAACCAGCACCAACCCCCACGAACACCTTCATTCTCTCACCTTCCATTCTATCAAGCGGAACTATCCAATTACAGGATGGAGCGGGGCTGCTCCTATCGAACCTAACCATTGTTTTACCGGGAAATGCTGATCTGTACTACCAGCAAGGGTCTATTTTACCGGGTAACAAAGTCGAATTTTCATCCTCGCTGGGTGGGATGCCAGAGTATGCCACATGCCTGGCTATGGGTAAAACAGGATCTTTTATATCCATTAATGATGAAATCAAATACCATTATTTCTGTTTCATTGATCCAAATGGACACATCGGTTGGCTGCAGGTTTTGGGAGAAACCCCATCGGCTGTAGACCTTGAAATTCTCACCTGGGATAAATAATGGGATCTTTATATCTGGTTGCTACCCCTATTGGTAATCTCAAAGATATTACTTTTCGGGCACTCGAGGTTTTAGGACAGGTGGGTTTGATCGCCGCGGAAGATACACGTACTACTGGCGTACTACTTTCCCATTATGATATCCATACACCGCTGCGAAGTTACCATGAATATAACAAAGAGGGAGAGACTGATCGACTGGTGGAATTGCTGAACACCCAGGATATTGCCATCGTCTCTGATGCAGGTTCACCGGGATTGAATGATCCGGGTTATGAACTGGTCTCCCGGGCTATCGCGAGTGGACATACAGTCATCCCTATTCCCGGTCCCAGCGCGCCAATCACTGCCCTGACTGCATCCGGATTACCCACGGATAAATTCCTGTTCCTTGGTTATTTACCCAGAAAGCATACTGAACGGATAAAATTGTTGCAATCGGTGGCCCAATTACCCTATACACTGATCGTGCTAGAAACTCCGCACCGGCTGACAGACGCTCTGGTAGATCTGAGACAGGCGCTTGGCAATCGCCGCCTTGTGCTAGGGCGGGAAATGACAAAGAAATTTGAAGAGTTCACCCGCATCGCCCTTGAAGAAGCTGATACTTTTTTCCTCACCCATGAACCACGGGGGGAGTACACATTGGTAATTGAAGGCCACGCTCACCATATGGATGAGACCTGGGAGCAGAGTGTACTAGAAGAAATGCTGCGTAATCGCATGCGCGAACCCTATCAATCACGGGAACTGGCAAAAGAGATGGCAGCTGTTTCCGGTTGGAATAGTAAAGAAATCTACGATCTGATCCACACCATTAGAAAGGGTTGAAACTATGATCCTTGAGGATTTGTCAGCTATGCTGCAGCTGGACTCCAATCGTATGATCGATGAGATCGATCATCTTCCGGATCAATTAGAAGAAGCTGCAAGGACCGCATACAATCTGACTCTCCCAGATTGGAAGGGAATCCAACGGGTATTAATCGCGGGAATGGGCGGTTCCGCCATTGCTGGAGACCTTATCAGCGCATCTCTTGCTGGTACATGCCCGGTGCCGGTCGTTGTGCACCGGGACTACGGGTTACCTGCCTGGGCTCATTCACCAGATTGCCTGGTAGTTTGCTGTTCACACTCCGGTAACACTGAAGAAACCCTTTCGAGTTTTAATGCCGCAAGAGAACGGAACTGCCGCGTTATTGTCATCACCACTGGTGGAATATTGTTGGCGTCTGCTCAATCGACCAATATTCCGGTGTGGACATTTAAACACAACGGGCAGCCGCGTTCAGCCATTGGTTTTGGTTTTGCCTATCTTGCTGGAATCCTTACAAAACTTGGTTTTGCTTCCTATTCTTTAGATGATTTGATAAATGCTGCCACTTGGATGCGTCAGGAACAACAAAAATATCTGCTGACCACACCGGCGGTAAAAAACCCTGCCAAACGCCAGGCGGGGCAAATGGTAAACCGCAACCTGTTCATATTCGCCTCTGGTCAGCTCGCTCCGGTAGCTCGGCGCTGGAAGGGGCAGATCAATGAATTAGCAAAAGCCCCCGCAGCGGCAGACCAATTGCCTGAAGCAGATCATAACAGCCTGGCAGGCACGATCTTTCCTCCTGAATTGATGGAACATTCGCTAGCGCTATTCATTCAAAGCGCAAACGATCACCCAGCCAACCTGATCCGCTCAAATCTTACATGCCGCGCTTATATGCTGGCAGGAATTCCAACCGATCATTTCACTTCTACCGGTGAAACCTCCTTACAGCAGGTATGGTCAGCTATCCATTATGGAGATTACATCTCATACTATCTGGCCATGCTCTACGGAGTGGATCCCACCCCAATCGACGCAATCCAGGATTTTAAAAAAGAGTTGGTAAAATCGAAATAAATCCTATTTACCAAAAGCGGGATATGGTATAATAGCCGACGTCACGGGGAGAGGTCGCATAGTCTGGCCTAGTGCGCTCGCTTGGAAAGCGGGTATACCAAAAGTATCGTGGGTTCGAATCCCACCCTCTCCGCTGAAAAACCCGGCAGAACGCCGGGTTTTCCTTTTAATGACAATTGTCCTGTCCTTGATAAACTAATTTTCGCTTTTCTCACGCAGGGGGTGGGAATGTCTGTGATGCAGGTCCGGTGTATGGGGGTGATTATGTTCTACTCCGGTATGGTTATGTGAATGATTGTGCCATCCCGTAATTATCTCGCTGTGGTGTTGGTGATGGCCATCATGCATATGGGAGTGTGCGTGTTGTTCTTCTCTGTGGGTATGGGAATGGTGATGATCCTCCCGAAGCAGGATCACCGTGCCAGTGAGCAGAAGGAACCCGGCCCAGAAAAATTTCGGGCCGGGTGTTTCGTGGAAGATGGGAATAGAGATGAGTGCACCAATAAAAGGAGCAGAAGCAAATAATGCGCCTGTCCGTGAAGCCCCCAACTCTCTCATGGCTAGAATAAATAACACGATACTTAGCCCGTAGCATACCGCCCCCAATGACATGGCAGCAAACGCTGTGGACATGGATGGTAATCTTTCTCCCAATATGCGGCCAAACCCCAGAGAAAAGCTCCCTGCACCTAAACCTTTGATTGCGACTATCGACAATGGATCACGAGAGCTGACATGGCGTGTCAGGTTGTTGTCCAACCCCCACAATGCACAGGCAGTAAGAATGGCCAGTGCTGACCAGGAAAGGCCCCATCCAGTGGTCGGGTCCCAGGTAATTAGAATGCTTGCGAAAGTAATAATACCAACGGAAAGCCAAACCCGGCGTCCGACCGCTTCATGGAATAGGATTGCTGCCAGTATGGTCGTGGAGACACTTTCAAAGTTCAATAGCAGCGCCGCGGTGGAACCTGGTGTTCCCGTCAGGCCGATCATCAGAAGAATGGGGGCTAAGACCCCGCCAGAAAGTACTGCGCCTGCCAGCCAGGGAATCTCCCGCCTTTCAAGAGGTGCTTCCACCTGAGGTCCCTTTCTGCGGTTGCGAAGCAATAATACCAAGCCAGATGCCACTCCGCTCCCGGTGTATAGCAACCCTGCCATTGTAATTGGAGCTGTTTGAGCCAATAATAGTTTTGCTAACGGAGCGCTGATCCCAAATAGTATCGCGGCTAGAATGGCAAACATCATTGGGAAAGTTTTGTTAGGTTTCATCTATGATTTTGGAAAAATAATATCGGATCAATCTGGCTAATTGTATCAAATTAATCAGGTGATTTTTGGTCCAAAGGTAATACCCGGATATGTGTGAATGGCTCCTTAACAAAATCAGTCGGTTATAATCGTATGATGAATATTATGACTGATAAACCACAGGAATTCTCTTTTGATGCAGTTGTTGTTGGGGGTGGGATGGCTGGCCTTACCGCATGCAGCTATCTGTGTCGGGCTGGTATTTCCACGGCTCTCTTCGAGAAAGAGCATGTGCTAGGCGGACTCGTAAATTCATTTACCCGAGATGGTTACACATTCGATGGTGGTATCAGGGCTATTGAGAATTCAGGGATTGTGGATCCCATGTTGCGAGAGTTGAATATCGAAGTTGACTATTTACCCAATCTTGTTTCGGTTGGACTCGGGAAGGATGTGATCCATATTTCGGATCGTGATAGCGTCCATGAATATCAAGAAATGCTTATTTCTCACTTCCCTGAAAATATTAATGATATCTCGCTTATTACCAATGAATTACGGAAGATTATTGATTACATGGATATCCTCTATGGGATTGATAACCCGCTGTTTATGGACCTATCCAATATGAAATATCTCTATCATGAGGTGTTGCCATGGATGATACGATACGTCAGCACATTGCCAAAATTAAAAGACTTATACCAACCTGTTCATCAATATCTTATGCGTTTCTCTCACAATTCTGCTCTCCTGGATATTATTGATCAACATTTTTTTAGAGACACACCCGCATACTTTGCCCTCAGTTATTTTACCCTTTACCTCGATTACCGATATCCAAAGGGGGGAACGGGTTCGTTACCCATGGCCCTGGAATCTTACATCGGAAGACTTGGAGCAAGTATCCAAAAATCCAACCCAATTACCGAAGTGAAACCGGCAAAAAAAACGCTGCTTGATAGTCATGGCAATACAATTCACTACAATTACCTTATCTGGGCTGCAGACTTGAAAACATTATATAACCGGATAGATACACCCAGAATCACCAATCAGAAGATAAGACGTGAGATAGAAAAGCGGAAAAAATTACTAGAATCAAAGAAGGGGGGCGATTCAGTTTTTACTGTGTATTTATCTATTAATCGCCCACCGGAAATCTTCAGGCAAATTTCTGGCCCACACTTCTTCTACACTCCCGATCAGAGTGGCTTAAGTCAGGCAATGCAACGATATCAAAGAACAACTTCCAATCCTTTAACATCAAAAAACAAAAATGAGATATGGGCGTATCTTAGGGATTTTGTCTTTTATAATACATTCGAGATCTCTATCCCCGTATTACGCGATCCAACTTTAGCGCCTGAAGGAAAGACCGGTCTCGTTGTTAGCTTTTTATTCGATTATGCTTTGACAAAACAGATCCATGAGCTTGGTTGGTATGATGAAATGCGCCAATACCTAACTGAACTCACATTGGAAGCCTTAGATAACAGCATTTATCCAGGAATTATTAAAGATATGATCCATTGCTTTTCCTCAACTCCACTGAGTTTAGAAAAAATCACAGGTAACTCAGATGGTGCAATTACTGGCTGGGCATTCACCAATCAACCTATCCCAGCAATACACAAATTACCTGAGATAGCCAAGTCCATTAATACACCAATTCCCCACATATTCCAGGCTGGGCAGTGGACGTATAGCCCATCGGGACTTCCGATATCAATACTTACTGGAAAATTAGCCGCTGAACGTGTAATTAAGGCGCTAAAGCGGTAAACCGGTAAGACGTTTACTGATCTCCCACATTGCTTGAATTGCTACAGGCTCCAGGGCGTGTTTGGCGGGCGTTTCTTCTAAAGTCAGGTGGAAGAATTTTCCATTAACTTGTGCCATCTCGGGAGCTGCAGCAATATAATGAATAGCTTCACCAGATATAGATACATCCTTTAGCATCCGCCATGTAACATGATGTAGAAACCATCGATAAGCGGGGCCGTTATTATTACCTATATTCGTACGAACATCTCCCGGGTGAATGGCATTAATAACAGAACCGCTTCCGTGTAAGATCTGTGCGAATTTCCACGTTGTCAACATCTGGGCTGTCTTCGAAGCACCATATCCCCTCAGACCAGTATAGAATCTGCGTTCCCAGTGTAAGTCTGATCGATCCAGTCCACCGAACCGATGGCCTTCAGAACTTACCTGGATGATACGGGCATTTTTACTACTAATAAGCAACTCAAGTAATGAATAGGTTAATAGAAACTGCGCCAGGTGATTCACACAAAAGACCAATTCAAAACCTTCCGCAGAAACCTGTCGCGTTGTTGAGTGCATTCCGGCGGAGTTAACCAGAATATCAATTCGTGGATATGCCTGAATAATCCTGCTCGTCGCCTTCCGCACCTCTTCCAACCGGGAGAAATCTGCAGTGATCACATCTACTTTGACATGGTGCAAGTTCTCAATCTCATTTTTTACAACAGCACCCTTGTTGGGATTTCTGCAAAGCATGACTATATCAGATCCAGCTGCTGCTAATGCGCGCACCGCTGAAAGGCCAACTCCTGATGTAGAACCCGATATCAAGCTAATTTTTCCATCCAAACGAGCATTCGTTTTTTTCTGTACAGCATTTCTATTTTGGAGGAATATTAACTCATCAGGTAATTGTTTGTTCATATGTAAATACATCCTTACCCGAAATGTTTTTTCATAAATCGGCGATATTGTTTAACAAAATAAGGGATGCCATTAAAGATATCTCCCCATAGATCAAAATAATCCCGTTGATGAATGATACGACCATCGTCGTGAATTTGTAATCTTGTGCAACCCATCACCGGTGTGCTGGGATATTTATTGAAAGACATAGTCATTTTCCATTCAAGGAAAATAATGTGGTCCTGTTGAGCTATATTTATAATATCCATAGCTAAACTCTGGCATCGGTCGGTTAATCTTGAACACATTGCCTTGAATTCATCCAACCCTTCTATTCTCTGGATTGAATCCTGAAATACTACCTGGGGATGATAGTAAGGGTAGAGATGAGACCAATCTGGTTTTCCAGATGAGTTGTAGGTTTTTGACCACAACTCACGCACAAGGTTAACATCCAATCGGAGAGGAGTAACAAACACATCAGCAGGGGATTCAATTGCAACTGTTTGCGGCATTATTCACCTTTAGAATTATTTAGTGATTATAAATGAAGAACGGGTAAACACTGCGAAGGACGTAACTACTCAGGCCATGTTAAAAGTCATTAATGAAAGGTGTTAATTGTCACTTTTAATCATTGCGAGAAATACTAGACAATAAAAGGGATGACACAGAACGATGTATTTCTACCCACAGAAG
>Ga0172370_10001845_pt1 | contig 31409 bp, 25 predicted proteins | sample LakKiv5m_FD_114538 | JGI IMG/M metagenome (GOLD analysis project Ga0172370, IMG submission 114538) | Freshwater microbial communities from Kabuno Bay, South-Kivu, Congo - kab_022012_11.5m | ecosystem: Environmental > Aquatic > Freshwater > Lake | place: Democratic Republic of the Congo...
CAACTCGGGCTCCAGCGCCGGGCAGAGCGCGTCGTGGATGAGGCGGGAGATCGACTCGAGGGCACGGGCGTGCTCGCTCATGCGCGCAGCAGAGCAGGCGGGGCGGGGTCGCGTCAATGTGTGGGCACCGTGCGACGCCGCCCGCCAGCGCTCGTCGTCGCGGATCCTGTTCGTCGTCGAGCGACGGCACGTCGACCGAGCGGGCCTGCTCTTCGATGTACGCGATAACGGGCAGGGTACGCGGTAACGGGCAGGTTGCTGTCAGACGGGACGGGCTACTCACTCGGTTTCGTAACACGGATCGCCGCCCATTTGCACACACGCTCCACATCGGCGTCGTCGGACAGAATCTCGCCCGCACCTGCGACCTTCGCGATTGCGACGATCTGGAAGTCGACGTTGACCTTTTGCCACGAGCCGCCTGCGTCGGCTTTCTTCCGCTCCGCGTCGAGCGCCTCGCCCATGAGCTGCGCGGCCTCGACGGCGGACCTCCATGCCCAGGGCGTCGCGTGCTACCCGGCGGCGCGGCTGCTGGCAGAGTTGGAGGCAAAGGCTGTCGTGTGCGGCTGTGGGTGACGAAGAAGGGCTTCGCTGGCGATGCCCGCCCTGGGCGGATCGACCAGCGTCATGCGCCTGGGATCCCACGCCTCGGACTGTTCACTCTCCGGTCCCTGCTGAACCCAGGCTACGCCAAGCGCCGCGGCCTCTTGGATTCGCGACTCGTCCGCTCCGAGCCCCGTCGCGAGCACCAGTCCGTCCAGGCCCGGACAAGGTCCGACATAGGGCAAGCCGCCCTCGCCTCGCAGGAGGGGCTCGCCCTGCGCGACGACGAGGCTGGCTGCGGCGAGGCCTGGTTGCGACCGGCGTGCCCGCGACGCGAATTCCGCGAACCAGACGGGCGGCGCGGGCGCGCCAGGCGCGTCGGACGGCTTCCACTGCGTGGCAGACGCGATCTCCACGTCGTCCGGGTCGTGGTACCAGACGACCTCCGTGACCGCGACCTCGGTGGCCTCCGGCGGCTCAAAGACGAGCGTTCGCCGCTCTCCCCGCGCGAACGGCAGCCGCACCCCACCATACCGCAGCAGGTACTCGGAGCCCGTCCCTGCGGCCAGCACGCTCGTTCGCCCGAAGACCACGCCGCCGTCCGTGCGCGCGCCCACGACCAGGCCCTTGTCGATGACGAGCGCGTGCACCCGCACGCCTGCGTTGACGTGAACGCCCGCCTCCTTGAGGTGCTGCGCGCTCGCGAGGTCGTGGGCAAGGTCGAGCACGAGCACGTGCATGCCGTGATCGCGGTGCAGGCGCTCGGCAATGGCGGATCCCACCGGCCCTCCACCGATGACGATGACCTCGGTGTTGTAAGTGTCAAGGCGCGCGACACCGAGTTTGGAGGCCTCCTTCGGCTGCGGCATGTGCACGCCCCGCCGCGCCAGGACGCGCCGGCGCAGGTCCGTCGGATAGAAATACATGCAAATCTCATCCGCGAAGAGTGTCCCGATGTCGGTCATCAGGATGCGATCGCCCTCGTCCCGCATCAAGCCGACGTCGACGAGATCCCGAATCGAATCACCGAATTGCTCATCGACCGACACGCCGAATTCGTCCTGAATCGCCTGCCTTATGATGCCGTCCTGCGGGTCGAGCGATTTGGGCGCGAACATCACCCGTTGAATCAACTGCTGCTCGCGGGTGAGGAAATGGCCGTGCGCGAGCGACCAGCCCTTCTGCGCGATGGCGCTCTCCACGTAAGCGTCCCAGCCGCCGTGGTTGTACGCGATGAGATCGCCGCGCCGCGACGATCCGTCCATGCCCACCGCGTCCACGTGCTGCATGTCGCGCCACTTGTCGCGGGCCTGCACCTGCCCCGTCTCGCGATCGGGCAAGCAGAAGTAGTCGGTCGGCGACTGGCGGTAGCCAGCGGCCTGCAACCTACGGATACCAGCGAGCTTTTGCAGGATCGCCAGATCCTCCGACGGCGACGGATGCCGCGAGATGTTCGTCGAGCGCTTCTTGCGCAGGTGGTAGATCGTGATGCTCGCCGTGCGCATCGCGATCGCGCGATCGAGCGTGACCATCCACGAATCGAAGTCCTGGTGGGGCATCGCGAAGATGAGGTCGATGTTGATGTTGTCGAAGCCCGCCTTGCGCGCCAGCTCCACCGCGGCCTCCGCACCCGCGGCGTCGTGTCGTCGAGCCAGAAAGCGCAACTCCTTGTCTATGAGCGACTGCACGCCGATGTTGAGGCGGTTCACACCGTTGGCCCGCATCATCAAGAGCTTGTCGAGCGTGAGCGTCTCGGGCGAGGACTCGCACGTGAACTCCACCTCCGGCGGCACGTCGACGCGCGCGTGGATCGTCTGGAAGAGCTTCTCGAGGTCCTTGGTCTCGAAGTAGGTGGGCGTGCCACCCCCGACGAGCACGCTGCGCACCGGGCCCGTGCGATCGCGGCCCCAGCGGACCGTGATCTCCTTGAGCAGCGTCTGCTGGTACTCGTGCAGCCGGTCCTCCTCCGGGTGCACCTCGATGGCGTAGTGGCAGAACGTGCAGCGGCCGGTGCAGGCCGGCGTGTGCACGTAGAGCGAGACGGGGCCCGTGGGCTCGGCGAGGCGCTTGCGGACCTTGTCGTCGGCGAGGTGCTCGACGGTGACCTCGGGCGGCAGGAAGTGCGCGAGCAGCGTGTAGCGACCCGTGTCGCGGTAGATGCCGATGCGGCGCATGGCGTCGAAGTCGATCGCCTTCAGCTCGTCGGTGATTTTGCTTAGGAAATCTCCGTACTCTGTTGCCTGCTGCTCGCTCATGATGCACGCTCCGACGCTGACAGAACTGCGCTGGATCAGTTCTGTGCTGACATGTATCTGACATGTGGGCCCGCAGCGCAACGCGATGGGGCCGCTCGGGCCCGCACAGCCTCACAGATTTGTCGCAAGCCGGGGGAGGAAGCATGAAGCTCGTCGTCGTAGGGGGACCGCCGTCATCGGGCAAGACCGCCGTGCTGCTCTTTGCGCTCGGCCTGCTCAAGAAGCGTGGGCGCAACGTGGGCGTCGTCAAGCTCGACTGCATGGTCGCGGGAGACGAGCAGGAATACGCGCGGGGCGGGTTCGAGGCGATCGCAGGGCTCGGGCGCTATGTGTGCCCGGATCACTACCTCGCGACCAACATCGACCGCATCGTGGAGTGGGGCTCGGTGCGCGCGTTCGACCTGCTGCTCGTCGAGAGCGCGGGCCTGTGCAACCGGTGCTCGCCCTACGTACGGGGGCTGCTCGGCGTGGCGATGATGGACACGCTGTCGGGCATGCGCACGCCGCGCAAGGTGGGGCCGCTTTTGCGCGCCGCGGACGCGGTCGTGCTCACGCGCGGCGACCTCGTGAGCCAGGCCGAGCGCGAGGTGTTCCGCCTGCGGGTCGCGGCCATCAACCGGCGCGCGCGCATCCTGGAGGTCAACGGCCTGACGGGCCAGGGCGCGCTGGGGCTCGCCGATCTGCTCGACGACGCCGCCGAGTACAGCGACGAGGGGCCGATGCACCTGCGCCACCCGATGCCGTCGGCCGTGTGCTCGTTCTGCCTCGGCGAGCGGCGCGTGGGATCCTCGCTCGCGCGCGGCAACGTGCGGCTGATGGACATCCCGGAGCCACCGCACGCGTGCGGTCACACGCATGACGAGAAGGAGGTCGCCTGATGGACGGCGCGGGCAAGGGCAACGCGGTGCCGGGTGTGGAGTCGCTCTCGGTCAAGGAGATCTCGGACTGGGCCCCCTCGCTCGGGCAGGTGCTGCGACAGATGGGCGTGCCCATCGAGGGCTACGAGGAGTCGTCGTTCGCGCTGCTCTGCGAAGAGGCCGGCATCGACGTCAGCGACGTCTACGCGGCGATCGCGACCGAGGCGCCGATTCGCGCCAAGCAGCTCGACGTGCAGAGCATCACCATCACCGGGGGCACCGACAAGGACGGACGGCCCGAGCCTCTGCAAACCCTCGAGGTGCGCGCGGGAGAGGCCATCGCGCTCGTCGGCGCGACCGGCTCGGGCAAGACGCAGCTGCTCATCGACCTCGAAGGTCTCGCGCGCGGCGACACCCCCTCGCACCGCACCGTGCTCGTCAACGGCGCGCCGCCCACCGACGAGATGCGCTGGTCGCCCGCGTCCAAGCTCGTCGCTCAGGTCTCACAAAGCATGAGTTTCCTACTCAACGTCTCCGTCGGCGAGTTCATCGAGCTGCACGCCTCGGCGCGCGCCACGGGCAACGATGACCCGGAGCGCACCATCCGCGAGGTCATCGACGCGGCCTGCACGCTGTGCGGCGAGCCCTTCAGCGCCACGACCGCGCTCGCCGTCCTGTCGGGAGGTCAGTCCCGCGCGCTCATGGTCGCCGACGCGGCGCTCGTGTCCTGCTCGCCCGTCATCCTCGTCGATGAGATCGAAAACGCCGGCATCGACCGCGAAAAGGCTCTCGATCTGCTCGTCGGGCAGGGCAAGATCGCGTTTTTGGCGTCGCACGATCCGCTCCTCGCGCTGCGGGCCACCAAACGGGTCGTGCTGCGAAACGGCGCCATGCAGGCCGTGCTGACCCTCGCCGGCGAGGAGCGCGACCGCCTCGCGTGGCTCGAAGATCGCGAGCGAGAGGTCGTGCGGCTGCGGGGGATGCTGCGATCGGGCGGGAGGCTCGTCCCGTGACATCGGGCGCGCGTCGAGGCGCCGGGGCGTCCCAGGGACGAGGGCGCGAGAAGCCGCACCGGCCGGCGCGATTGTAGAATCGCTGGCGCGATGCCCCATGGCCGGAGGTTGCCGCGCGACCCACGCCGGGATCCAGGCCTATCCGGTTGGCGAACATCGCTTGGTCTCGTGAAAGAACGCACCGAGCAGGCGCCCGCTCCGCGCGCCGGTCTCGAACGAGCCCCTCACTCGGCCGATGGTCGTGCCGATCCGCCCCCAACAAACGGGCGAGGTTCGCCAATACCGTGCGACGCCCGCAAGCGCTGCGTGCACGCCCAGAGATCGCCGAGCCGGGCAATTCGCGATCGATCTCGCACGAGGGTCCGGCCGATGGCACGGCGCGCACCTTCTCACCCTCCGTGCGCACCGCATCCACGAGGCCCACTTCGCAATGAGCTGTTTGCGCGACCATGCCGCGGGGATGATCGACGTCAGGTCCAACCCGACAGGACCTTGTATTGGTTCACCAATTCCTGCCGGCATCACCGTGCCCAGACGCCGTACGCGGGACACGCCCGGCACCGCTCGGTGGATCCCCCGATGACGTCGCGCGTCGTAAGGTCCTGGGCTGCCTTCTCCGCAGCCGGGAGCCTCCCGCCATGAAGTCCCACGCCTCGAGGGCGCTGGTGCCGGCCTTCGCACTCGCCGCCGCGCTCTACGCCGTGCCGGCGCTCGCTGCCGAGCCGACCCCCCTGTCCACCAAGATCACGGCCGTGACGGTCTACGCAGACCGCGCGCAGGTCGCTCGCTCGGCCCGAGTGGAGCTGCCCTCTTCGCCCGGGCGCTTCGTCATCGCGCGCCTGCCCGGCTGGATCGACGCCGAGTCGGTGCGGGTCGCGCTCGATCCGCCTCGCGCGGGCGAGGTGCTCGACGTCACGGTCGAGACGGCCTACCTCGCGGAGTCGGCCGAGGAGGCCGTGCGGAAGGCGCAGGCCGCGTTGCGCGATGTGCAGGACGAGTTGCAGGTCATCGCGGACGAGGAACGCGTCCTGCATGACGAGATCGCGCGCCTGGAGTCCATCCGCGCCTTCTCCATCGGGAAGGTGCCGAAGGACCTGGCAACGGGCGATCTGAAGGTCAAGACCCTCGGCGAGACGATGACGTTCGTGAGCGAGGCGCTCAGGGCCGACCGCAAGCAGCTGCGCGCGCTGGCGAAGAAGCGGCGCGAGATCGAGCCGATCCTGGCCGCCCGATCCCGCGAGTTGGGGGAGGTCCAAACGCGGGCGCAGCTCCAGCAGAGCACCGTGACGATCGAGGCGCGCGGCTCGGGCAGCGCGACGATGCGCGTGAGCTACCTCACGCCGGGGGCAGCGTGGGAGCCAACGGGCGAGCTGCGCGTGTCGAAGGGCGGCACGGCCGTCACGATACTGCAGTACGCGTCGGTCGTGCAGACGACGGGCGAGGACTGGAACGGCGCCACGCTCGCGTTCTCGACGCAGCGGCCGGGCGAGATGCTGGACGTGCCGCGGGCGCACGGTCTGATGCTCGACAAGGGCGGCGCAGGTCTTGGCGACGTGCTCGGGCGCATGGGCGAGAGCTTCTCGCGCGCGCAGACCGTCTACGCCGAGCAGAACGCGTACGTCGCCCGCAACAAGGACAAGTGGCGCAGCTCGCTCGCGCGGCAGGCGGAGGTGCAGTCGCGCGCCGTGGCGCACTTCGCCCGGCTGACCAAACGGGGCACCACGGCCCACTTCGCGGCGCTGTCCGATCGCAACGTCCGCGCCGACGGCAAGACCGTGCGCGTGCCCATCGCGTCGGGCGAGTACGCCGCGACGGCCAAGCTCGTGGCCGTGCCCGAGGTGTCGCTCAACGCCGTGCGGACGGCCGAGCTCGTCAACGGCGGCACGCGCGCCATCCTGCCCGGCCGCGTGGCGCTCTACGAGGACGGTGCGTTCGTGGGCACGAGCGAGCTTGGCTTCGTGGCTCCCGGCGAGCGCTTCTCGGTCTTCCTCGGCGTCAACGACCGCGTCAAGCTGGAGCGCGTCCTCGACAAGAAGACGAGCGCCCTGTACCGCCGCGGCAAGCGCACAGAGATGGCGATCTCGTTCGTCGTAACCGTCGAGAACCTCGGCGGCGAACCGGTCAGCATCGACATCGCGGATCGCGTGCCCATCACGCAGCACGATGACATCGAGGTCAGCGACCTCGTGCTGCCGACCAAGGTCAAGCCCGACGCGCAAGGCGTGGTGCGCTGGAGCGAGTCCATCCCGGCGCGCACGAAGCGCAGCTGGCGCATCGGATACACGCTCGAGTACCCCACGGACTTCGTGGCGCGCGCGCAAGAGAGCGAGAAGGAAGGGATGGACGACGCGCGCCGCCACCCGTCGTCGCCGTCGGCCGCGCCCTACCCGAAGGCGCGCAAGATGTACAAGGACATCGACGCGCTCGAGAAGGCGCTCTGAGCTCGGCGCGGCTCAGCCGCCGAAGACCCACCGCGCCCCCATCCAACCCAGGAAGCACGCCGCGAGACACGCGAATAGCGTCATCAGCACGTTGGAGATCGCTAGGCCCCACGCGCCCTGCTGGAGGTAGCGCATGGTCTCGTAGCTGAAGGTCGAGTACGTCGTGAAGCCGCCCATCACGCCGGTCGCGAGCGTGAGGCGGACCAACGGTGCGACGTGCGGCGTCTCGAGGCCTACGTACATGATCGCGGCGACGAGGAAGGAGCCGAGCACGTTGACGGCGAGCGTGCCGAAAGGGAACGCAGGGCCGAGCACGCCGAGGAGCCACGTCGAGAGCAGGTAGCGCGCGCCGCCGCCGATGGCGCTCCCGAGGCAGATCCAGAGCAGGGCTTCCATGCAGTCTCCTCGCGGCGGGCTGGCCGGGGCCGCGCTACTATCGAACACGCATGGCCCCAGGGCAAGCGTGACGCTTTCTGCCTTGCCCGCCACCGGCCGACCGCTTACGCTCATTCGCCTGAAGGTGAGGGGGTGACGCATGGGCGAGCACGCTGTAGCGGCGGAGTCGAAGGAGCAGGAGCTGCGCGCGTTCACTCGGGCGTTGCTGGAGGACGTGCACGCGCTCGAACGGATGCTCGCCGGTGGGCTCATCGAGTCGGGCGTGCGGCGCGTGGGCGCGGAGCAGGAGATGTTCCTCGTGGATCGCGCGTATCGGCCGGCGCCGGTCGCGGTCGAGGTGCTCGAGGCGCTCGATCACCCGCAGTTCACGACCGAGCTCGGGCGCTTCAACCTCGAAGCAAACCTGCTGCCCCGCCTCTACGGCGGCGACTGCCTGCGCACGATGGAGGCCGAGGCCACCGCGCTCGTGCAGACGGCACGCGAGGCGGCGGACAGCTGCGGCGCGCTCGTGGCGCTCGTGGGCATCCTGCCGACCTTGCACCTCGGGCACCTGACGCTCGACTTCATGACGCCCAAGCCGCGCTATTTCGCGTTGAACCGGACACTGCTCGAACTGCGCGGCGGCGCGTTCCACACGGTCATCAAGGGCCTCGATGAGCTGAACGTCACGCACGACAACCTGATGCTGGAGTCATGCAATACGTCGTTTCAAGTGCATTTCCAAGTTGGACCAAACGAGTTCGCAAAGTTATATAATGTAGCACAGGCGGTCACCGCTCCCGTCGTCGCGGCCGCAGCCAACAGCGGCGTGCTCTTGCAGCAGCGGTTGTGGCACGAGACGCGCATCGCGCTGTTCCAGCAGTCCGTCGACGCGCGATCGATCGCGCACCAGGCCCGCGGCCAACCCACGCGCGTGCACTTCGGGGAGGGGTGGGTGCGCGATTCGGTCATTGAGCTGTTCCAGGAGGACATCGCGCGCTTCCGCGTGCTGCTCGCGTCCAACGTGGAGGACAGCCCGTCGGCCGTGCTGGATCGCGGCGAGATCCCGTCGCTCGGCGCGCTGTGCCTGCACAACGGCACGGTCTATCGCTGGAACCGGCCGTGCTACGGCGTCAATGACGGCGTGGCGCACTTGCGCATCGAGAACCGCGTCATGCCGTCCGGTCCGACCGTGACGGACGAGGTCGCCAACGCCGCGTTCTACTTCGGCCTGATGAGCGGCATGCTCGAGGAGTACGGACCGGTCGACAAGGTCATGGCGTTCGACGACGCGAAGAACAACTTCCTCGCCGCGGCGCGTCGCGGCCTGGAGGCGCAGTTCCACTGGATGGGCGAGACCGTCACCGCCGGCTCGCTCGTGCTCGATCGCCTCGTGCCGCTCGCGCGCCAAGGACTGCGCCACTCGCGGATCGACGAGGCCGACATCGACCACTACATCGGTGTCATCGAGGAACGCGTGCGCAGACAGCAGACGGGCGCGCAGTGGATGTTCAAGTCGCTCGTGGCGATGGGCCGGGAAGGTTCTCGTGAAGAGCGGCACCGGGCGCTCACCGCGGCGCTCATCACGCGGCAAAGCGAGGGCAAGCCCGTGCACGAGTGGTCGCTCGCGGGGCTGGCGGAGAGCGGTCTGTGGCAGGAGAGCTACCGCACGATTGGACAGTTCATGACCACCGATCTCTACACGGTCCACCCAGGCGACGTCGTCGAGCTCGCCGCCAACGTGATGGAGTGGCGGCGCATCCGCTACCTGCCTGTCGAGGACGAGCGTGGCCTGCTCGTGGGGCTCGTGACCGAAGGTCGATTGCTGCGCCTGCTCAACCGCATCGTGCACCAGGGCAAGCGGGAGCCCGTCAGCGTCGGCGAGATCATGAACCGCGAGACGCTCACCGCCACGCCAGAGACGCCCACGCTGGAGGCGATCCAGCTCATGCGCGAGCGGCGCATCGGCTGCCTGCCCGTGGTGCGGGACTGCCAGCTCGTCGGCATCGTGACCGAGCGGGACTTCATGCGCGTCGCCGGCACACTGATGGAGAAGGAGTTGGCGGGCGCGTAGGGGCCGCGATGGCCGTGCCCTTTGGGGCCGTTTCGCGCGGGCAGGCTTCCTTCCGCCACCGCGCGGGCTATCTTGATCGCAGGGCCCATGCACCAACCAAACGGGGACCCGCATGAGCAGCTCGACCTCCCTCCTCGTTTGCGTGCCTGCGCTCCTGCTCGCGGCTGCCGGCGCGCAGGCCGCCCCACCGGCCGCGGCCCCCGAGAAGCCACGCGCAGGCGTGCCCGTACCCGCGTGCCCGGGCGACTACGCGGACGATGTCGCCGCGCTCAATCCCGCTGCCCGCAAGTTCGAACAGACCCCGGGCGCCGCGTTCTCGTATTGCGCGCGCACTGAAGCCACCTACGAGTGCATCAAGTACGGCACGGACGGGGCGTTGGTGAGGCATAGGTTCAAGGTCGCGGCGCATGGAACGGCGTTCGCGTACAAGGCGGCCAAGGGCGAGACGCTGCTCGTGACGAACCACCACGTGGCGGAATATCCGGCTGTCTCGAGCGCCCGCCACCGGGTCGAGGACGTGCCGAACGGCTGCAAGCGTGTCACCGAGACGCTCAAGCTGGTCGACGACGAGAAGGACGCCTACGACAAGGATGACATCCTGCTCCACCGGGTGGTCACGGATCCGCAGCTCGACGTCGCGATCGTCCGTGCACGACAGGAGCTACGGGTGATGCCATGGAAGATCGGGCGGGCGGGTGCGCTGCGCGAGCGCAATGCCGTCGTGGTGCCCGGCTTTCCGCTCGGCGCGTTTCAGGCGACGGCCGTGGGCAAGGTGATCTCGCTCTACGATCGGGACGACGACAAGGACTGGGATCACGACGACTTCGTCGTAGACGCGCTGCTCAGCGGCGGCAACTCCGGCTCGCCCGTGCTCGCGATCTCGTGCCGCACCGGCGAGTACGAGTTGGTCGGCGTCTACCACGCGGCCTACTCCCAGAGCCCGGCGCTCAACGTCGTCGTCGGCGTTGAGCAGTTCCGGGACATGATGACGAGCCTCAAGCGGCGTGCACGTCCTCCGTTCGCGGCGCCGGTCGAGCTCAACGCCACGACCCGCAAACACCTCGTGGCCGCGCTGCAACCGGAGATCGACCTGTTCTTTGGCTTTGGCAAGCTGCCGACCTCCGTGCGCGTGCGACCGGACGCCTCGCTGGTCTTCGTGATCTACGGGCGCGATTTCCCGGCCACCTCGACGCCGGTCGCGGTACTGCAAGACCTGCCCGGCACCGCACGCGACAGCTTCGGCGAACGGGGTCACGCGTGGGTCGGAGGCCCCGGAGGACTCCGGCTGCTGGACCACGCGAAGACGGACTTCGAGGGAGCGGCCTTGTATGGCCGGGTCCTGGACGCCGTCCGGCGCGGCTCCGTGCTCGCGGCCGACCTGCAACGACTGCGCGCCGATGCCGGTGACTCCAAGGACAGCGCACGTGCGCTCAGCCGGGTGCAGCGCAAGCGCGAGCGGATGCAGGAGGCGCAGCAGGACCTGGCGACAACGTTCATGGACGCGATCGAGCGCCTGCTGACGCGTGCGCCCGACAAGCCGACTCGCCTCAAGGAGATCTACGACATGCCGTCCGCGCGGCCGGGCGAGCCGAAGAAGCCGGCGCCGGCGGCTCCGGGAGCGGCCCCCCCTCGGTAGCGTCCGGATCGCCCCCTACTCCGAAATCGTCGCCGACAGGCTCAGCGCTTCCATCGCCTTCGCCGCCTCCTCGAACGCCGCGAGCCCGTCCACGCCCCGGTCCCTGAGCGTGACGCGGTAGTACGCGTACATCTCGCCGCGGTCCTTCCAACGCGCGACGAGGATCTGACGCGAGCCTCGCTCTTCGCCGTCGCTCACGACGACCAGGCGCCCCGTGGGGCCGAGCGGTTCGTCTTTGAGCTTCTTGGCGTTCGCGACGTTCAGGTTCCCCGCGACCTCGTCCTTGTCGACCATCGCCGCCCACTCGGCCGCGCTCTTCGGTTCGCACATGCCGCCGCAGGTCGTGCCTATGGCGACGCGGCTCATGAAGCCCCACTCGCGCTCCGAGGCCTCGCCGGGCGCGAACGTCTCGCCGAGTCCCATGGTCTTCTTCCAGCCCACTGGCACCTTCGCCTTGATGCGCTTCTTGTCGAAGAGCTGTTCTTCGAACGCGATCGTCTTGACCGCAGAAGCGACCGGCTTGTCACCGGTGGCCGTCTCCGCCGATTTGTCTCCGCAGGCCGGCAGGCCGAGCAGGAGCAGCGCGGAGACCGCGAGGAACGTACGGGGCGTGAACATGGCCGACCCCCGCGTCGGTCACCGGCCGACGGGTGTGCGCAGCGTAGTGCATCCCGCGAACGGCGTCAGCGGGCGACACGAGAGGTCGACGCTTCTCGCCCCGCCTGGGAGGGGGTAGATTCGTCCTGGCGCGGACGGGCGCTGACCTCGGGGAGACGTGTTGGAGCTAGTCGGGCTCGGAGTGGTGCTGGTGCTTTTGCTTGGCCTGAACGCGTTCTTCGTGCTGGCCGAGTTCGCGATCGTCAAGATCCGCCCCTCGCGCGTCACGCAGCTGGCGGCCGGCGGCGACACCCGCGCGCAGCTCGTCGGCACGATCCAGAGCCACCTCGACGAGTATCTGAGCGTCTGCCAGATCGGGATCACGCTCGCGAGCATCGCGCTCGGAATGGTCGGCGATCGAGCGGCCGGCGTGATCCTCGGCGACTCGCGCTCGACCACGTTGCGCTATGTCGTCGCCATCCTGGTCTCGTACGTGTTGATCTCGGGCTCGCACGTGTTGCTCGGCGAGCTCGTCCCGAAGTCGATAGCCATCCGGCTCGCGGACAGCTCTGCCCTCGCTTGCGCGGCGCCGCTGCGCTTGTGCCACCGCCTCTTCTTTCCGCCGCTGTGGCTGCTGACGTGGCTCGCCAACACCATCCTGCGCGTCGTCGGCCTCGGTCCCTCTGTGAGCGGGGAGCTGCACAGCGAGGCGGAGCTGCGCATCATCCTGGACGAATCTCAGGAGCACGGGATGATGTCCTTTCGGCGTCTGCTCTTCATGGAGAACGTCTTCGATATGGGAGCGTTGACGATTCGGGACGCCATGCGCCAGCGATCCCAGGTTCGCACGCTCGACGCGCGGCTGCCGTGGGCGGACAACCTCCGCGTCATCCAGGAATCTCATTTCACGCGCTATCCCCTGATCACGACCGATCCGGCGCAGCCGACCGGGTTCGTTCATGTCAAGGACCTCGTCATTCGCGGCGAGCTCACGTCGCCCGATCTCAAGGCGCTCGCACGCCCGCTTCTGGTCGCCGCCGAGACCACGCCGCTCGAGACGCTGTTCGCGGAGATGCAGCGCCGCCGCGTCCACGTGGCGCTCGCGACGGACGGCCAGGGCGGGTGGACGGGCTTCGTGACGCTCGAGGATGTGCTGGAGGAGCTCGTCGGCGCCATCCGCGATGAGTTCGAGGACGAGGACCCGGTGCGCCTCGCGGATGCGCTGAACCTCGACCGCGTCCACTTCGACGTGGAGGCGGACTCGCCGATCGGGGCCGTCCGGGTGGCGTTCGCGCGCATGGCCCCCGAGGCGCTGCCATTGCCGGCGGAGCAGCTCCTGCACGCCATCGAGTTCCGCGAGCGGCTCGTGGGGACCTACCTCGGCCAGGGAATCGGGATGCCCCATGCCCGCGTGGGCGGGCTCGTGAAGCCCTTCGTGATGATCCTCCGCTCGAACGAGGGGGTCGGATGCGATGGGACGAACGAGAAGGGGCACCTGCTCTTCGTGTTGCTCACACCCGCGGGCCAGCCGCGCGTCCATCAGCGCTTGCAGGCGATCATCGCGACGCTCCTGCACGAGAGCCGCTACGTCAAGGAGCGCCTGTTGACGGCGACGACGGCGGAGGATGTGCTCGAGGTGATTCGCACGGGCGAGCAAGCCGCGCTCGACTGAAGCCGTAGTTTCGGCTCGGGCGCGTCGCAGCCCCCTTGCGACAAGCCGCGCAGGCCGCTACACCAGGGCAAGCTCAACAGCGATCAGGTACGACATGAAGCCCCTCCCACTCTGGATCCTCGCTGTCTCGTTCGCCGCGTTCGGCTGCGGCGGGTCCGGCGCCACGACGACGACGGACACGGCAGTCGCGAACGACTCGCAGACCACCGCGGACACCGGGATCGACGCGCCCGCGCCGGTCGACGTCGCGGACGCCGCCGGCCCCGGGGGCACCGACAGCGACGCAAAGACGCCCGCATCGTTCGATCCCGCGGTCATCAAGATCATGTCCTTCAACATCGCGTGCGTGTTCTGCAGCACGCCCGGTGAGCTCGATCCCTGGATGGTGCGGATGCCTTACCTGCGCGACGTCATCACGCGGCACAACCCGGATCTCATGGGTATCCAGGAGCTCAACGCGCCCGAGCTGACCACTTCGATCGAGCCCAATCAGAAGGTGCCCGACTGGGAATTCCTCATCGAAGGCATCCCGGACTACGCGCCCGTCTATTGGCAGGCAACGAGCACCGACGACTGCGACCCCGACACGGAGCTGTGTTGGTCGACGTATCCGGACGCGACGGTGTACTACCGTACGTCGCGCTTCTCGCTCCTCGACAAGGGCGCGTTCTGGCTGAGCCTCACGCCGGACGAGCCCTACACGAGCGGGTTCACGGGCAAGACGCAGTTCTTCCGGATCGTCATCTGGGTGCTGCTCGAAGAGAAGGCGACGGGCAAGCGCTACCACTTCGTGTCGACGCACTTCGACAACAACAAGCCGAGCCAGGAGCTGAGCGCGCCGCTGATGCTCGAGCGCATGGCGAAGCTCGCCGCGAAGCACCCGGTGCTCATCACGGGTGACTACAACTCCGACCCGAGCACGAAGGCCTACGAGATCCTGACGAAGGGCGTCTCGCTCGATGGCAAGGGGTTCGCGCTGACGGACACGTTCGTGCAGAAGAAGGCGCTCGAGATCGTCACGAACCAGAAGTCAGCGCCGACCTACGACGACGCAAAGCGCATCGACTACGTCTTCTACGCGGGCGGCACGTTCGGCGTCGACTCGTACATCGTGGACCTCACGACGTATGGCGCCAACGGCTACTACCCGTCCGATCACCGCGCGATCCTCGCGGTGGTGCGACCCTAGCGGGTGGGTGGGAGACGCACCGCGCACCCGTGTTCTCAGGCAACGACGCCCAGCGCGGCGGGGGCACGCGTGCGGCGTGACACGACGACCAGCGCGACCAGCGTGACCACGTAGGGCAAGGTCTGTACGAGCTGCGTCGGAAGATCCCAGCCCGCCGCCTGCACCTGGATCTGCGCCGCCTCCGCCGCGCCGAACGCGCACGCCGCGCCGACAGCGGGCAGCACGCGCCAGCCCCCGAAGATGACCGCCGCGACCGCGACGAAGCCACGGCCACCCGTCATGCCGGCCGTGAATTGATGCTGCTCGAACGCCAGCCACACACCGGCGAGCCCCGCGAGCAGGCCGGAGCCCAGCACCGCCACCCAACGCACACGCGCGACATGCACGCCGAGCGTCTCGGCCGCCTCCGGATGATCGCCCGCCGCCACCGTGCGAACGCCGCCGACGGTGCGCGAGAAGAAGAGGTGCGTGCAGAGGATCGCCGCGACGGCAAGCCAGGTGAGCGGACTCGTCCACAGATTCGTGGCCGCGCGGAAGGTCTCGACGCGCTCGCTGTTGGAGGCGCTGTGAAAGATCGCGTGCAGGCCGAAGCGTGACAGACCGTCGGCGAAGAGGTTGAGCGCGATGCCGGTCGTGATCTGATCGGCGCGCAGCGTCACGCTCATCAGGCCGTGCACGGACGCCATGAGCAGGCCCGCGCACAGGCCGATCAGGATGGCCAGGAGCGGACCGGCTTCGGGCGCGAGGTGGAGCGCAACCACGGTCGCGAAGGCCCCGGAGATCATGAGGCCCTCTAGCGCGAGGTTGACCACGCCCGATCGCTCGCACAGCACGCCGCCCGTCGCGGCCAGCGCGTAGGGCATCGCGATGCGCGCGCCCTGCTCGACGAGGCCGAGGACCTCCGTGCCGCTCATGCGCCCTCCGCGCCGCGCCCGGCGAGCTCACGTGCCTCGATCATGCGCAGGCGCGCGCGCAGCCCGACGACGGCCAGGATCGTCACGCCCACGAGCACATCGACGAGCTCGCGCGGCACGATCGCGTTGATGAGCAGCGAGCCCTCCGACAGCGTCGCGAAGAGCAGCGCGCCCGCGACGATCGCGAACGTGCGCGTGCCCGCGAGCAAGGCAACCGCGATTCCGAGGTAGCCGCCGCCCGCTGCGAATCCGGTCTCGAAGTAGCCCTTGTAGCCGAGCACGAACGACGTGCCGCCGAGGCCCGCGATCGCCCCGGAGACGAGCAGCGCGCCAACGGTCAGCGAAGCGACCGGGACGCCCACGGTCTCCGCCACACGCGGGGCGCGACCGAGTGCGTCGACGTGCCGGCCGAGCGGCGTGCGTTTGAGCACGAAGGCCACGACGACCAGGAGCACGAGCGCGATGAGCAGCGCCGCGTTGACCGGTGATCCGCGAAATACCTCGAAGAGATCCGCGAGGCGGCCGAGACGCGCCCCGGCGATGATCTCGGGTGTGTGCGTGGTGTCCGCCACGTGGAAACGTGCCGCGACGATCCAGTTGCCAAACGCCATCGCGACGAAGTTGAGGAGGATCGTGGTGATGACCTCGCTCGTGCCAAAGCGCGCGCGCAGAAGCGCCGGAATGCCAACCCAGAGCGCGCCCGCGAGCGCCGCGGCGCAGAGGCTCAGCGGCAGAGCGACGAACGCGGAGGTGTCCGACGCGAGGGTGCCTCCAACGATCGCGGCTGCGAGTCCGCCGAGCGTCATCTGCCCTTCGGCACCGACGTTGAATAGGCCGGCGCGAAACGCGACGTGCGCCGCGAGACCGGAGAGCAGCAGCGGCGTGGCCTTGAAGAGCACCTGCGCGAGGCCGTACGGCGTGCCCCAGGTTCCCGCGACGATGCGCACGAGGACATCGACCGGGGAGCCGCCCGAGAGGAAGACCAGCGCGCTCGCCACGAGCGCGACGATCGAGACCGCGATCGCCGACTCGAGGATCACGTCCCGCCGCGGGACGTTCCGGCCTTGCGCAGAGGTCATGGTGTCGCCTCGGAGGGCTCGGCCGCAAGTCCTACCATGATCGCGCCCATGCTGCGCGCGTCGGTCTGCTCCGGGCGCAGCGCGGCGACGATGCGGCCGCGACGGAAGACGGCCACGCGATGGCAGAGCGCGAGCAGCTCGCCGAGGTCGGCCGAGAGCACGATCACGGCCCCGCCCGAACGGGCAAAATCGGTGATCGCCCGATGGATCCGCGCCATCGCGCCGAGATCAACGCCCCGCGTGGGCTGGGCGGCAAGCAGCACCCGCGGCGAGCGCCCGATCTCACGCGCGACCACTACCTTCTGCTGGTTGCCGCCCGAGAGCGCAAGCACGGGCACCGACGCCTCCGGAGGCCGCACATCGAGCGTCGCGACGAGTCCCGCCGCGAAGCGATCGACCGCGTCGTCATCCACGACGGGCAGCGCACGCCCTCGCGCGAAGTCGCGTTCGCGCCCGAGCACCATGTTCGCAGCGACGCTCGCGCCGAGCAGCAGCCCACGATCACGCCGATCCTCGGGCACGTGGGCGAGACCAGCCTGCAGGCGTTGGCCGATCGACGCGTGCCCGAGGTCCTTGCCATCGAGCGACACGGTTCCCGAGGAGGGCACCCGCAGGCCCGCGATCACCTCGACGAGCACGTCCTGGCCGTTGCCCTCCACGCCCGCGAGGCCGAGGATCTCGCCCTCACGCACCTCGAGATCCACGCCGTCGAGCAGCGGCGTGGCTGCCCCGCGCAGCACGCGCAGCCCCGATACGCGCAACCGCACCGTCGCGTCGGGCCCCGGCGCGGCCAACGTGTCCACCCCCGGCAACGCCGAATCCCCGACCAGCAGCCGTCCCAGGTCCGCGACCGTCTGACCCGCCGTTGGCCCCGAGTGGACGACCCTGCCGCGCCGCAGGATCGTCACGTCCTCGGCGAGCGTCAACACCTCGTCGAGCCGGTGCGTCACGATGACGATCGTGTGCCCCTCGTCGCGCAGCCTGCGCAGCACCGCGAAGAAGCGCTCCACCTCGGGCGGCGTGAGCACGGCCGTCGGCTCGTCGAGCAGCAGGATCTCCGCGCCGCGATAGAGCACCTTGACGATCTCGAGTGCCTGTCGCTCACCGAGCGAGAGATCCCCGGCACGTCCATCGGGGTCGAGCGGCACACCCACCGCGGCCGAAAGCTCGCGTGTGCGGGCGCGCGCGACGTCGCGATCGAGCAACCCCAATCGGCGAGGCTCGGCGCCCAGCACGACGTTGTCGCACACAGACAGCGATGGCACGAGCATGACGTGCTGGTGGACGAGCCCGACGCCATACGCCACGGCGTCGTGTAGACCGAACGCACGTTCGGTCGCGACGTGCTGGCCGCCGATCAGGAGCGCACCTGCGACGGGCCTCACGAGCCCCGCCACCGCGTGCATCAGCGTCGACTTGCCGGCGCCGTTCTCACCGACGAGCGCGTGCACGCTGCCCGCGCGCACCCGCCAGTCGATCGCGTCGTTGGCCCTACGCGCGCCATACGCCACGCTCAGCCCGCGCGCCTCGATGGCGAGGTGGGGTTCGCTCATGGTGCCCCGACCGCGGCGCCGAGCGCGTCGATGCTGGCCGGCACACGGATGCGTCCCGCGACGATTTCGTCACGCAGCGCGTCGAGACGCGAGCGCACGTCGTCCCCGAGTAGCGTGGCGTTGCGCGCGTCGCGCACGTAGTCGACGCCGCCCTCGCCGAGGCCGAAGACGCGGATGCCGCCCGGTGGCGCGCGATCGGGCCGCTCCACCACCTTGCGGATCGTGTCGAAGACGGCCACGTCGACGCGCTTGACCATGCTGGTTAGCACGTGTCCGGGCGCCTCGTGGCACTGGTCGGAGTCGACGCCGATGACGAGACGGCGCTCGCCATTGGGCGCGAGACGAGCGGCTTCGAACGCGCCGAGGCCCGTGGATCCCGAGGCGTGGTAGAGCACGTCCGCCCCGCGCGCGAACTGCGCGAGCGCCAGCTCCTTGCCCTTGACGGGATCGCGGAACGCCTCGGGCGTCACGCCCGCGTATGCCGCGAGCACCTTGCACGCGCGACAGGTGGCGGCGACGCCCGCGCGGTAGCCCGCCTCGAACTTGCGGATGAGCGGGATGTCCATGCCGCCGACGAAGCCGACGACCTGGCTCCCGCTCACGAGGCCCGCTGCTGCGCCGACGAGGAACGAGCCTTCCTCTTCGCGGAACTTGAGCGCCACGACGTTGGGCGGCAGCTGCGCTTCGGGCCCGACGATCATGTCGACGCACGCGAAGGTCACGCTCGGGTAGTCGCGCGCGACCAGCAGAACGTCGTCCGTGAACATGATCCCAACGCCGATCACGAGATCGAAGCCGCGCGATGCCAGCAAGCGGATCGCACTCTCGCGATCGGCGCCCTCGCCGGGCTCGAGGTACTCGACCGCGACGGGGAGCTCCTCGGATGCCCGCAGGAGGCCGCGATAGGCCGCGTCGTTGAAGGACTTGTCTCCGCGCCCGCCGAGATCGAAGACCAAGCCGATGTGGGCCTGTGGGACGACCACGCGCTCCACGTCGCTCGCGCGGATCGATCCCGCCAGCGCCAATGCCGCGTTCGCGCCGATGAGCAGCGCGAGCAGCGCCACGCGGGCCTGCATCGGCTAGACCGGAACCGCCTTGACGTCCGGGCGCACGCGCAACGGCGCGCCCGTGGCCGCGACGATCTCCTCGGCCGTGTGGCCCGGCGCCACCTCGGCGAGTTCGAGCCCGGCGGGCGTGACATGGATGACCGCCAGATCGGTCACGATCATGTCGACCACGCCCTTACCCGTCAGCGGCAGGTCGCACGCGCGCAGGATCTTCGGCCGCCCCTTCGCGGTGTGCTCCATCGCGACGATGACGCGGCGCGCCCCCGCGACGAGGTCCATCGCACCGCCCATGCCCTTGACCATCTTGCCCGGGATCATCCAGTTCGCGAGGTCTCCGCGCTCGCTGACCTGCATCGCGCCGAGCACCGTGAGATCCACCTTGCCGCCGCGAATCATGCCAAACGAGGCCGCGGAGTCGAAGTAAGCCGAGCCCGGGATCTCGGTGATCGTCTGCTTGCCCGCGTTGATGAGATCAGGGTCCTCTTCGCCAGCGAAGGGGAACGGGCCGATGCCGAGCATGCCGTTCTCGCTCTGCAAGACGACCTCGATGCCGTCTGGGATGTAGTTCGCGACGAGCGTCGGGATGCCGATGCCGAGGTTGACGTAGAAGCCATCGCGCAACTCCTGCGCGACGCGGCGGGCGATCTGTTCACGGGTAATCGGCATGGTGCGACCTCCTGGCGGGGCAAAAGGTTGGCACGGGGCGCGCGTGGGGGCAAGCGCGTCCAACGAAGCGTCAGGCCGCTGTCTGCGGCGCCTCGTGCTCCACCGCCTGCCCCGCCAGCCTGATCCCGAGCACCTTCACCTGCACGCTTGTGATGCCGCGGTACACGTTGCGCTCGAGCGTCACGGCCGCGTCGACCGGGTCTCCCACCGCGAGGCCCTCGACCTGCGCGAGCCGACCGAAGCCGTAGAGCGACGCGGCCCCGGGCGCGCGCAAGCCGACGCGGACGCGCGAGCCGTCCTTGCCCACCGCTCTGCGCTCCGACAGCGTCACGTCGCGCAGGAGGAAGCCCGGTCGCGCGTTACCCTGACCGAAGGGCTCCAGGCGATCGAGCGCGTTGAGCAGCCCGAGCGTCGCATCGCTTGGTGAGAGCACCGCGTCGAGCATGATGGTTCGCCGACGTGCCTCTACCGGTAGCTTCTCCCGCACCTCACGCGCGAGCGCCTCGCGGAAGGTCGCGACGCGATCCTGCGCGAGCGTGACTCCGGCCGCGTGCGCATGGCCGCCGAAGCGGACAAAGAAGGCGTCGCCGCCGCACGCACGCAGCGCCTCCACGAGATCGAAGTGCTGGATCGAGCGCCCGCTGCCCTTCGCGATCCCGCCCTCTTCGGCGAGCACGAAGGTCGGTACGTGGTAGCGCTCCACGATGCGCGACGCCACGATACCGACCACACCGGAGTGCCACCCCAGCGACGACAGGACGAGCGCGTGATCGCGCGTGGGCTGCGCTTCGGCCTGCGCGATAGCCGCCTCCAGCACCGCGGCCTCGAGCGTCTGCCGCCTGCGGTTTTCCGTGTCGAGCTGCTGCGCGAGCGTCGTCGCGTGCTCGGGATCCGTCGCCGTCATGAGGTCGAACGCGAAGCGCGCGTCGCTCAATCGGCCCGCGGCGTTGATGCGCGGCCCGAGGCGGAAACCGATCGTCGCAGCGTCGGTCTCACCCCCGCCTCCCGAGACCGCGATGAGCGCGCGCAGCCCCGGCAGCGCGGTCTGCCCGAGGCGCACGAGACCGTGCCGCACGAGCAGCCGGTTCACCCCCCGCAGCGGCACCATGTCCGCGACGGTTCCGAGCGCCACGAACTCGAGCAGTGCCTTGAGGTCGGGCTCGACACCACCCGGAAACGGCCACCCCGCCTGCTTGAGCGCGGCCTTGATCGCGCCCGCGAAGAAGAACGTCACACCCACCGCGGCGAGGCGCTTGTCCGGGAACCCGCATTCGGGCCGCACCGGATTGAGCAACGCCGTCGCGCGAGGTCGCTCGGGCCCCGGCACGTGGTGATCGCACACGATGAACTCGGCACCGGCCTGCCGCACGGCCTCGATCTCGCCTGTCGACGTCGTGCCGCAATCGACCGAGATGAACAGCCGCACGCCCTGCGCGACGAGCTCGATCAAGCGTTCGCGATGCAGACCGTAGCCGTCTCGGAAGCGGTCGGGGATGAACACGCGCACGTCGTGTCCGCACTGCCGGAAGAACGTGTGCAGCAGCGCCGCGCTCGTCACGCCATCGACATCGTAGTCGCCGTAGACGCAGATGGGCGCGCCGGTCCGCATCGCGCGCACGACGACCTCTGCGCCCTCGGATGCCCCCAAAAGCAGCGCGGGTTGAGGCAAACGACCCAGGGGCGCGCCGAGGAATTCACGCGCCAAGTCGACGTCCCCGTAGCCGCGATTCACGAGAACCCGCGCGACCGCCGGATCGACGCCGGTTGCCTCGACGACCGCGCGCACCGGCGCTTCCGCGGGCTCCAGCAACACCCAGCGATCCGGCAGCATGTGCGTCAAGAGTGCCTGCGGCGGGCGTCAGATACGGGCCGCAACGCTGGTCTCGCGGGCCTCGGCGCGTTTCTTGTCGAAGTACTCGTCGAGCATCAGGAAGAAGGGGCTCGCGATGAAGACGGACGAGTACGTACCGACGATGACGCCGATGATCATGGCGAACGCGAAGTCGCGGATCTGACCGCCGCCGAGCACGAAGATCGCGACGACCGTCAGGAACACCGTCAACGACACGAGGATCGTGCGGCTCAGCGTCTCGTTGATCGCGTGGTTGACGAGGATGCGCAGCGCCACTCCCTTGTGCTTGGAGATGTTCTCGCGGATTCGGTCGAATACGACGATCGTGTCGTTGATCGAGTAGCCTGCAATGGTGAGCAGCGCCGCGACGATCGGCATCGTGAACTTGATCTGCGCGACCGAGAACGCGCCGGCCGTGATCACGACGTCATGGATGAGGGCGATGAGGGCGCCCGGCGCATAGCGGATGTCGAAGCGCAGCGCGATGTAGATCGTGATACCGATGCAGGCATAGAGCAGCGCGAGCAGGCCCTGGTTGAGGAGGTCCTCGGCGACCGCGGGCGACACGATCGTCGCGCTTTCGACCTGCACGAACGCGTCCTTGTACTCGCTCGCGAAGAACACATCGAGCTTCGCCTTGAGCTCCTCGATCGTGATCGTGTAGACGGTGTCCTCCACGTTCTCGAGGTCGGCCACCTTCTGCTTCTTGAAGGTCTCCTCCGTCGCGAGCACCGCGGCCGCGGCCTCCTCGCCGCCCTCCTCGATCTCGAGGTTGATCGACTTGAAGAAGTCGACGTCCTTCGCGCGCTCGACCTCGGACATGGTCTGGATCTGCGGGAAGTTCAGGGCCTTGAACGTGTCGCGCAGCTTCGCGTAGGTCTCGTTGACCTTCGCCTTCTGGGGCAGCGTCAGGTAGAAGCGATCTTCGCCTTCGGCCGCGATCTCGACGCGCGTCCCTTCACCGAAGGTCTGCACGAGCGTCTGCGCGATCTTCTGCTTCTGCTCGGGCGTGACGAGCGTCGTGAGCTCGGTCAGCAGCATGAAGTGCTGTCGCGGCACCTCCTCGATCGCGCCGCCGGTGTCGAAGTCCTGCACCTCGATCTGCCCCGCGTCGGACGAGCCGACCGTCTCCGAGACGAGGTGGTTGAGCTTCGATCGCAGCTCGGTGCGATCCACGCTCGCGCTCTTCTTGAACGCGACGATGACCTTCGTGCCGCCCTTGAAGTCGATGCCGCGGTTGAACCCGAAGACCGCGAGCGACAGGGCGCTGAGGAAGAGCAGGCCGAACGAGAGCGCGAGGAACGTGCTCCGGCGACCCATGAAGTCGAAGTTCGTACCTGCGCGAATGATTTCCATGTGGAACCCCTTATCTTGAGTCACGGGCGCCCGGTGCTGTCGCACTCGCCCGTCCCGGCGACGTCTGAGCGGCGCGGCGCGGGATCAGATGCTCACGCTCTCCACCTTCTTCACGTCGAAGAGGTAGTCGTAGATCATCCGCGTGATGACGATGGCCGTGAACAGCGAGCACGTGATGCCGATGAGCAGCGTCACCGCGAAACCGTAGATGGGGCCCGTCGTGTAGAACAGCAGGACGACGCCGGAGAGCGCGGTCGTGATGTGCGCGTCAAAGATCGTCCAGAAGGCCTTCGCGTAGCCGATGTCGATCGCGCTGCGATGAGTTCGTCCCGCGCGCAGCTCCTCTCTGACGCGCTCGAAGATCAGCACGTTCGCGTCGACCGCCATGCCGACCGTGAGCACGATGCCGGCCATGCCGGGCAGCGTCAGCGCGGCGTTGAAGCTCACGAGCAACGCGAAGATGAAGAGCACGTTCGCGAGCAGCGCGATGTTCGCTACCATGCCGCTGAACTTGTAGTAGATGAGCATAAAGAAGATGACGAGCAGCGAGCCGACGAACATCGAGAGCACGCCGGAGCGGATCGCGTCGCGACCGAGCGACGGACCGACCTCCAGGTCGTGCACGCGCAGCACCGGGGCCTTGTAAGCGCCGTTGTTGAGGACGGTGACGAGGCTCTTGGCCTCCTCGAGCATCTCACGCGGGCTACGCTCCCCGCCCAGCGTGATCTGCGCGCGACCGCCGCTGATCTTCTCTCGGATCTGCGGCGCGGAGTTCACGTCGTCGTCGAGCATGATCGCCATCAGCTCCTTCGTGTGCTTCTCGGTCACGGCCGCGAACATGCGCGCGCCCTGCGAGTCGAACTCGAGGTTCACGACGGGCTGGTTCTTCTGGTCGTAGCCCACGACCGCGCGCGTGAGGTGGTCGCCCGCGAGCTCGACGCGCGAGAACAGGTACAGCGTCCGCCAGTACTTCGAGCGCAGCTGACCCGACACGGGATCCTTGTCCTCGATGACCTGGAACCCGATCTGGTTCTCGTCCTTCGGCAGCCCCGTCTTTGTCTTCATGTACTTAAAGAAGGACAGCAGCTCGCTCTTCTTTTCGCTCTTGATGTAGGCATCGCCGCTGCCCGCGACCCACTCGAGCGTCTTCGCCTTCTCGGCGAAGTCCTTCTTGAATTCGTCCACCAACGGTTTCTTGTCGCCAAAGAAGGGGTTGCGGTCGACGATGCGGAAGGTGAGCTGTGCGGTCTGTCCGATGCGCTCGCGCACGAGCTTCATCTGGCGCTTGCTCAAGCCCGGCAGCTGGACGTCGATGTCGGACTCGCCGCTGCGGCGAACGTCCGGCTCGACCAGGCCGAACCCCTCGACGCGTTTGCGGATCGTGTCGAGCGTCTGGGCGACGACCTCGTTCTTGATCTCGCCGATGGCCTTCTCGGGCAGCAGCAGCTGGGCGCTCGTCGCGTCGAGTTGACGCAGCACGAAGCGCCGATCCAGCGTGTCGACCACGTCTTGCGTGAGCAACGCGATGTCGCTCGCTTCGACGAACGTGACCTTGAGGACGTTGTACTCGGGGCGCTCGATCTTGTACTTGCCCTCGAACCCCTTGCGCTCTTCATCGGTGAGCGTCTGGGGATCTTTGGCTTCCTTCTTCGCGTACTCGCCGATGAGGCGGTCGCTCAGGGACTCGCGCAGCTTGAGCGCGTTGTCGCCGATCGCCTTCTTGTAGTCGACCGTGTACTTGAGCTCGAGGCCGCCCTTGAGGTCGAGACCGTAGTTCAGCTTCTTCGAGAAGACGTTCGTGAACCAGCCCGGCAGCACCCCGTCGTTGACCATCGAGGGCAGGAAGTACAGCCCCGCCCAGATCACCATCAGGATGACCGCCCAGACCTTCCACTTCCGCTTGGAATCCATGTCGCTTCTTCGCTCCCGACGCGCCACCTCGGCGACGCGCCCATGCGTTTTCGGCCCTGCGGCGCGCGCCCGCAGCCAGCCCTAGGACTTGCTCTGCTCTCCAACGACCGTGTCGGCGTTGGCCTCGAGCCCCGCCACCTGCGACTTGAGCACCCGAATCTTGAGGTTCGGCGCGATCTCCAGGTGCACCTGGTTGCCGTCGATGGCCGCGATCTTTCCGAAGATCCCGGCCTGCGTGACGACCTTGGAGCCCACCTTCAGGTCATCGATGAACTTCGTATGTTCCTTCGTGCGTTTCTGCTGCGGTCGCACGATGAGGAAGTAGAACACGCCGAAGATCAGCCCGAAGAAAACCAACGTGAACAGCGGGCTCTGCTGCTGGGGTGCGTCCCCAGCCGCGGCCGCCGCGCCGGACGCCGACGGGGCCAGCGGAGTAGCCGGGCCCTCTTGGGCAAATCGGACAAGCGCGCCGCCAAAGGCGCGAAGGGTGCCGAGCATGGTTAGGGCTCCTGGGGCGAGGCCCGCTGTGGGGCCCGCACCGGAAAGGCCTGAAATTTCAACGCAAACGATCGAGACACCCCTCCCTGGACGGGGAGGCGAGCCGCGGCGTTCTAGCAGAGGGGGAGGCTGTGGTCAACGATCTGCAACCGCGTGGGTTCCCAAGGACTCGGCGGCAAGCGGATCCGCGGGCACAAAGCGGCCGGCCGCGAAGTCCGCGAGCACCTGCGCATGGTCGAACGCGAGCGGCGGCAGGGCGTCGAGCGGCCAGAAGCGCGCCAGCCCAGCGTCGTCGCCCGCGACGGGCTCGCCCTCGGCCTCGCCGACGAAGACCAGCGTGGCGGTGTGCCTGCGTGGGTCGCGGCGCGGATCGGAGTAGAGGTGCCACTGCCACAATCGCGTCGCGACGAGGCCTGTCTCCTCCTCCAGCTCGCGGCGCGCGGCCTCCTCGACGCGCTCGCCCTTCTCGACGAAGCCGCCGGGGATCGCCCAACCGGGCGGCGGAAAGCGCCGTTCGATGAGCAGCACGGCGAGGCGGCCGTCCTGAAGTCGGCGCGCGACGATAACGTCGGCGCACAGATCGGGTCCGCGGGGCGGTTCCCACGTCCGGTGCGGGGCGTCCGCCATGCTCATTCGATGGGCGCGCAGATGATCTGCAGCGCGTCGACGTAGAGGCCCGCGTTGACCTTGATGCCGACCACGACCGCGCCCTTCGGGCACATGAGGTCGGTCGGCGTGCCCCCCGTGCCGCCGGCCTGCGCGCTGTTCGTGCGGTTCGCTCCGAGCTTCGCCGTGGCGCCACCGCCGCTGCCGCCCGACTTCTTCGCCGCCTCGTCGAGCTTCTTCTTGAGCTCCTCGGCCGTCATGCCGCCGAGACGATCGGCGTTGAGCGCGTGCTCGGCCTCGGTGGCAAAACCGGCCTTCTCGGCGAAGTCCACGATCCGCTTGCCGCCCGGCGGCGTGCCCTGCGCCTCCACCAGGGCGAGCGGGCCTTCGCGCCCGCCCAGGCCTTCACGAAGGATCTCGCCCACGCCGGGCACCGACACGGACATCGCCGCCTGGGACATGTCGAGCGTCTTCGGAAGCGGCCTCCGGCGGCCGAGCTCGACCGTGTAGGCGCCGTTGTCGACGGCCACCCAGTGTGACTCCGTCCAGGTCGGCTTCTTCGCCCGCGCGTTCGCCATCAGGCCGAAGGTCAAGCGGTAGATGCCGCCGATCGCCTTCTTCTGCTCGTCCTGCAGGCGGCCGGTGTACTGGAGCACCAGCGTCTTCTTGAGCGCCACCTTGCCCGACGGCGCCCCCTGCCTGGCCTGCGCCGAGGTCGGCAAGACCAGCGTCATCGCGGCCAGCAGGCCCAATCCAAGCGTTCGCACGCGCATCGTCTCCTCACGGCCGCCCTTCGGACGGGGCGAAAACGCTATCAGGATGCCGCCGAGCGTCAAGGCCCGGTGCCACCGACGAAGCGCAGCCACATCAGATGTCCGCTCCTGCGCGCCTCCGTCAGCGTCGTCCCGCTCGGCAGGAGCCCCGCGAGATCCAGGCGCAGCCCTCCCGCGAGGAGGTTCTGCAGCGCCGCCTTAAAGAGCTTCTGCGACACGGTCTTGGGCAAGGCGAGCGTGTCTCGCAGCAGGGGGCTCGTGAACGTGGACTGCGCATCCACAGCGACGATGTCGAAGGCGAGCGCCGGACCTGCCTGGCTCACCGGGCGCAGGTCGACGAGGAGACTGCCCCGCGCGAGCAGGATGACCACGTCGCCGCCGCCGACCTCGCCCGTCACCTCGAAGACCGCGCCGTCGAGGCCCAGCCGCAGCAGCGCGCCGCCGTCGGCCGCGTCCACGAGCTCCACGCTCTGCGACACGCCAGGCCACAGCCGCGCGCCGACCGGCTCCTGTGCGACCAGGGCTGTCAGCGCCGGGCTGAGCGTCGCGAGCAACCCCGCCGGCAGCGCGACCTCGACCCCGTGACGGCGCGAGAGGCAGCCCGCGCCCGAGCGGAGCGCCGCCCATACGGCGAGGCGCAGGCTCGACTCCGACAGCGCGAGCGTGCGCGGCACGGGTCCCGGCGGAAGTGCGCCGAAGGCAGGCGGAACCGAGAGCCCGAGCGGCTCGCCAACCGGAGGCGGTGTGTCCAGACCGCACGCGCTGGCGGCGGCGTCGAGACCGAGCGCGAAGGGCATCGCGACGAAGTGCAGCGCGTCGGCCCGGAACAGTAGGGCGTCGCCCGTCCCGAAGCGGACCTCCATGTCGACCGTTCGCGGATTGCCGCTCACCGCCGGTCGGCCCGGGAGCGTGTAGCGTCTCGCCGCCTCGGAGGCACCCGCCGGCAAAGCAGAGCGCAGCACCGCGAGCACCGACACGCCGAGCTTCGCGCCTACCGGCGGCGCCGTGGCCTGCGCGACGAACGCGTGGATGCCCTCCGAGGCCTGCGTCACCTCTACGCCGGGACAGCCGGGCGTGGTCACCGACGTGTCGAGCCAGGTCACGCTCGGCGCCTCGGCCAACACGGGCACAGGCTTTCCGCTCGCGTCCCGCTCGAGGCGCGCACGCACGACGACCTGCCCCGCGGTCGCCGTCCACAGGAAGCTGCACGAGACGGCGCCGGGCGAGACCTTCGTCGAGAGCGGCACTACGAGGCCCGCGAGGCCGATCTCGAAGCGCAACACCTCGCCGGGCTCCCACGTGGCGTGTGCGTCGAGCGACGAGACGACCACGGAGGTTCCCGAGACCTGCAACGTGACGGAACCGGCCGGGATGGGCGCTGCGCTCGGCGAGAGCGCGACGTCGACCGCCTCACCACCGAGGGCACGCGCCGTGGCCGCGAGCGCGGGCAGGTCCCCGTCGGGCAGGACCCAGGCTCCCGCGGCCGCCAGCGTGCGATCCGGCTGGATGGGCTCGGCGAGCGGGGCCACGGCGCCCTTGCAGGCGAGCAGGGCGACGCCGAGAACCAGCAATGGCCCGGGCTTCATGGCGACCCCGGCGTGGCGACGGGCAGCTGGAAGCGCACGATCCGGCCCGCGGGAGGGGTCGCGCGCGGGTCGAGGCGCACATGGGCGAAGAGCGCCGCGCCGTCTGGCAGGATCGCGACCGCCGGCCACAACGTCGGCAGCTCGCCCGCGGGGTTGATGAGCGAGAGCGAGAACACGCCGGCCGGGACCTGCTTGGCGACCCGCGTGCGCGCGCTCGAGGCCTCCGTGTACGCCACGATGGCCGCGCCAGCCGGCGACGCGCCGAGCCCGATGGTCCCGCCGAGGAGCTGCAGCGGCGCGCCGGCGTCGAGCACCAGCGGCGTACCGTCGTCAATGCGCAGACGCGTGATGACGCCCTGCTTGACGCTCGCGAGGCGCATCTCGTTCCAGTCGCGGTCCAGGTAGGCGACGAGCAACGCCCCGCCCGGCGCCGCCGCGATCGCGCAGGGTCGGCCGACGTCCCGATCGTCGGCCCCAGTGGTCGGATCCCGGCCGTCGAGCACCGTGGCCGCCCACACGCCCGAGTCCTTCGACAGGAGCACAAGATCGCGAGATGTCGCCTCGTAGGACACGACCGCCGGCTTGCCGCCGGCGAGCGCGAGCCCCACGCAGCCCTCGTAGGCCCCCTTCCAACCAGGCGGCGCATCCGCAGGAGGCTCGGGGAAGGGCAGGGTCTCCGTCTGCCACGCTTCGCCCACGCGCCGCGCGTGCCGCAGCAAGTGCGCGGTGGCGTTGAGGTAGGCAATCGACGGTCCGCTCTCGGCGAGCGCCAACGCGGGCATCGCACCGGCATCCGAGTCACCACCGTCATCGATTTCTTCGATTTGCCAAGCCCCCACCGCCGTGCGTGTCGCGTGTCGCAGCGCGCCATGATCGCGCACGTGGTAGGCGATGTGCGGCGTGCCCTTCGCGTCGAAGGCCAACGAGGACGCGTCGCCGGCGTCCGTGCTCGTCGCGGGTGCCGCGGCGGTCGATGAGGGCTGCGGCGCGGCGGGGCCATCCACGAAGCGGCGCTGGTCCGGTGTGGCGGCCGACGCGGAGGCGTACTCCACGTAGACGAGGCTGCGCTCGATCGGCGCGTAGGCCGTCACCGCGAGGCGCCCGTCCGAGCGGGCCTTGAGCGAGATGGGCCCGAGCAGCGCCGCAGGGTCGGCCTCCGGCGCGCTGGGCGCGCGGCACAGGCCCGTCTGGGGGTCGCAGGCCTGTCCAGCGGGGCAGATCCCCGGAGCGCAGCGCGTCAGGGTCTCGCGCGATCCGCACGCGACGAACGCCACCGCGACGAGAGCGGACAGCATCGGGCACAGCGGGTTGGGCGTGCGGCGCATCCCGATCAGCATGCGCGACGGCGTGGGCCCGCGCAAGATCACGTTGGCGGGCGCGCCCCGGCCGTGTCATCATGTCGCGCCGGCGGCGGAGGCACATGTCAGACGCTCAGGTCAATCGAACACTCGTCCGGAAGATCAGGCTCTTCGCCACGCTCGACGACTTCGACGCGGACGCTCTCATCGCGCACGCGAGGCCGCGCGTGCTGGAGCGCGGCGACGTGCTCTACCGCCAGGGCGAGCTCGACGATTCGCTGGGCATCGTCGTCGAGGGGATGTTGCTCGCACGGCTGCACCACGCAGACGGCTCGTGGAACGAGGTCGGGCAGTACATGCCCGGCGAAGTCGTGGGCGAGATGGAGTGCTTCGATCCCGCCGAACGCGCCGTGACGGTCCTCGCGGTCGGCCCGGCGACCGTACTGGAGCTCGACCGAGAGGCGCTGCGCGTGCTCGGCAGCGAGGCCCCGTCGGTCGTCGCCGAGATCGTCGCCGCGGCCATCCGAGACACGACCGGCCGCCTGCGGGGCATCGACGAGCGGATCGAGAAGATGATCGCGGGCCGGATCCAGCCCACCCCCGTCGCGCCCGATACCGAGCTCGAGCCCACGGTCGAGCCACAACCGACGACCCCGAGGCTCCCAACTGGGGCGGCGCGACACATGGCCTCGACGGTCATGCCACGCGTCGAGCCGACCCCATCGCGACCGCCCGCCGGCGTCATCTCTCGGCTCGAGAGCCGCCCGGTGCCCGTGACGGCGCGCGACCTCGGCGCGATCCCCGCGTTGAAGGACTATGCCGCGAGCGAACGCGAGGTCCTGGCGGCCGTCGCGACCGGGCACTACCTCGAGGCCGGCGCGGTGCTCTGCCGCGAGGGCGAGCCCGGCCGATCGTGCTTCCTCATCGTCGCCGGCGAGGTGGACGTCGCGCGGCGCTTCGATGACGCCGAGCGTCTGCTCGCGATCCTCGGCCCGGGCGCGATGGTGGGCCAGATGGCGCTCGTCGATCGCGGCCCGCGCTCGGCCACGGTCAGGGCGCGGACGCGCTCACTCGCCATCGAGCTCGATCGCGACGTCTTCGACAGGCTCCTGCGGACCCGCAGCCCCTTCGCGCTGCGCTTTCAGGAGCAGATCGCCATCGCGGGCATCCGCCAGCTGCGCCTCGCGACGGACAAGCTCGCGAAGCTGCTCGCGTCGGCGCCGCGCCCCCGAGGCGAGCGCCGCCGGCAGCCCAACGACACGCAGAACCTGTGCCTGGCCGTGCTGCAAGCCGCGCTGAACGAGTGGGACGTGAGCGCCGAGGACCTCGAGAGCGCGGTCGTCGTCCGGCCGGAGGGCGCGCTGACGCAGGCCGAGCTCAAGTCGCGCGGCCCGTGACAGCGGGTCGACCTAGTACTTCTTTTTCTTTGATTTCTTCGATTTCGGCGTCGGTTCGTCCGGATCGTCATCGTCCGAGCTCGACGACTGAAACTCGATCGCTTCGGGCTGGATGCTCAGCTCGTGCACCTTCAGCGTGTCCTTCTCCGGGTCCGGCTCTTCGATGATGACCTTGTATTGCAGGACGTCCGTGACGCGACC
>Ga0172370_10001851_pt1 | contig 31339 bp, 18 predicted proteins | sample LakKiv5m_FD_114538 | JGI IMG/M metagenome (GOLD analysis project Ga0172370, IMG submission 114538) | Freshwater microbial communities from Kabuno Bay, South-Kivu, Congo - kab_022012_11.5m | ecosystem: Environmental > Aquatic > Freshwater > Lake | place: Democratic Republic of the Congo...
AGCAACCGAGGCGGTTGCTGACAGTCCCGACAGCCCAGGCGGAGAAGGCAAGGACAAGCACAGGAAGGACAAGGAGGAGCCACACGTCGACAAACGAGCCTTGACGGCCTGCTTTCATAGATGCCGGCGCGGCCTCTCCGTCACTCGCCCGAGGCGGGCGGCGGGCGGAGAGGTCCTGACGCCGTCACCCGCCGCTTCATGTTCGCCGGCGCCAATCGCGCCCGGAGGAACCGGCCGCGATCGCGCGCCGGGGGCCGCGCTGAGAATTCGATTGATCCTCGGACGCCAGCTCAGTCCACCGCGCGATCCGCTCATCATTCTCTCGTCGAGGTCTTCCGATTCCCAAGGCTTACAGCGGCCCTGACGGAGTCGACCGCGAGATCGACGCGATGGCGAAGCTCACTCTCCCAATAGCGAAGGACGGTCCAACCCGACGCCTTGAGGGTGTCGTCAATCCTGCGGTCTCGAGCCATATTGCCTTCGATCTTCGCTATCCAGTAGGCAGGATTCGTTCCGCGCGCCAAAAGGGCTTTGCGTCGGGACCAATCACGTCCGTGCCAGAAATCCCCGTCGCAGAAGACGGCTACCTTCGCTCGAAGAAAGACCACGTCCGGCGTTCCCGGAAGGCTCTTCAGGTTCTTCCTGTAGCGCAAGCCCGCCCTCCATAGGGCGGTTCGGAGAAGCAACTCGGCCGACGTGTCAACTTTTCGTACTCGTGCGTGCTGCCGACTGGCCGTCGGGCTGACCGGCGCCAGCCCCTTGTAGCTCGGCGTGGTTCGCACGGCGTGCGCCTAGAGCGAGAGGATCTGCTGGTCGGGGTTGGCTCGATTGCCACGCCCCGTGCCCGGGTGCGGGGAGTGCGTCCCAGCGAGATGCCGATAGGATGCGGGGACAGGAGTCGGAACAGCGCGCCCAGGATAGGGGGAGCGATCGGGCGGCAGCAGCGTGAGGGGGCCGACCGGGAGGTCACGCCCAAGGAGTTGGGCTCCTATCTCGCGGCCCATGACCTCGGCCAGCAGCGACGGCACGGCGTTGCCGACCTGCTTCTGGACGTCGCGGCGGTTCCCCGTGATGCGAACGTCTCGCGGGAACGTCTGGAGCTGGCAGAGCTCGCGCATACTCAGGTAGCGGTTGTTCCAATGGAACGGACCGGTAGCAGGCCCGGGCTGCGCCTGGATCGTCCACGCGGGAAGATCCTTGGCGAGCTTCAAGAGGAAGCTCCAAAACCGTCGGCGCCAACCGAAGAGCGGCACGCCGCCACCACGATCCGTGTGGAAGAGGTAGTTCTGGCCCTCGGGGATGGAGGGCAGGAGCGCCGCCCACTTGCCGGTCACCCGAAGATCCTCGCCGCGCTCAGGTGTCGCGTCGGCCAGCGCATCCCAGGCCGTCCGATAGGATGCCAACGACGAACGCGCCTGACCTTCTGTGGTCGGCTCTGACGGCGCGTGGGTCGGGGAAGGGAATCGAAACGGGAGGCCCTCTCTTGACGCTACGATGAAGACGCGCTCGCGAATCTGCGGTACGCCGAAGTCGGCCGCGTTGGCGTGGCTGACGTGCGGCACGTAGTTAGCACCCGTCCGCGCGTTGACGCCCTCCAGCAAGGAGAGGAGGAGCTGCAGGCCTTCGTCCTTCCCGTTGAAAGCCAGCCCAGGGACGTTTTCCAGCAGAAAGGCTTCCGGAAGCGCCTCTTCGAGCACCCGGATGTACGCGTGAAGCGTGCTCGCTCGGGGATCGTCGAGCCGACGGGAGTCGCCGCGGGCCCAGTAGCCGGACTTGGAAAAAGGTTGGCACGGCGGGCCCCCGATGAGCAGCGAGGCCTGACCCTTCTGGAGGCCCGCTCGGCTCAGCATCTCGCTCGTCGGGACGGCGAAGATGTCCCGCTCGATGACCGGCCACGGCCGATTGGCGCGCAGGGTCTCGCAGCAGTCGTGGTCCATCTCGACCGCCACGGCGGTGTCGAAACCAGCGGCTTCGAAACCGTAGTCGAGCCCGCCAGCGCCGGTGTACAGACTGATGAGGGAAGAAGACGGCATCGAGTGTCCTGCCCCTTTGGATCGCCTCTCGATCACGTGCGCGCCACTGCTGACAATACCCGCTCGATGTCGTCCGTCCAGCCCTCGTCGATGCGGACGTTGTAGGCCAGCTTTCCGGGGCACTTGTCGTGCGCCTTCAACGAACTGGTAGGCGCGAAGCGATAGGTCCAGTGGTCCGAGACCGCGTGCAGGCACGCCGCCACGATGTCGAAGTCCTTCGGGCTGTAGTACCGGGAGCACGGGTCTTCCTTGGAGGCGCGCGTGCGCTGGAAGTCGAGGCGCGGCACGCCATCCGTAGAGGTTCGTCGCAGCACGTTCTTGCACTCGATCGAGATCCGACGACTGGCCTTGTAGCGAAGGATGATGTCGGCGCCGCCCTCTGTCTCGGGTCGCTCGCAGTCGTGAACACCGGGAATGCCCCTCAGGTGCTCCTCGAGGTGATGCTCGGCTACCCAGCCGCGAACGGCCATCTTGAGCCGCGGAGCCGACGCGATCAGGTCCAACACCTCGTTTTCGGTGAGATCAAACTCCTTGGCCAGCGCGTGCAGTCGTGCCTTCCTGACGACCTCGCTGCCGAACACGCCGGGCTGCACGAACCTCTCGACGTCGATGGCGCCAACCTGCTCGGCGACCTGTTGCCGGTGGCCGGGGTCCTCGTAGGCCACCTCCCGCTCGAAGCGGACGAGGCGCAGGAAGGACTCCATCCTTCCGCCAACCAGGACCTCGATCGGGTCGCCGGTCCTCGTCCGTCTAGGCCGCTCCCAGCCGTGCCAACCGGACGCCAGGATCTCGTCGACGTGCTCCTGCTTGAACTCGATCGAGATGAACAGCCGCGTCGGGCTGTGCAGGACGGGGTCGGCGCTCACGAAGAAGCCCTGCTCCGGGTTGATACCGACCAGGAGCGTCGTATAGAGCCCGAACGGATCCTGCCAGAGGTCGTGCAACCCCCCGTCCTTCGATCCGTACTTCATCTGGAAGCGGTGTTCATCCGTCGGTCGGTTCTTCGTGAGCACGGTATTGGCCCGGAAAGCATACGCCACGATACCCAGGCGCTCTCCGTAGGGCGTCTCGAACGTGAACCGGAAGGGTGCTTCCATGGCCTCGGGCCGATGGATGACCGAGCAGCCCGCCGTCTTCAGCGCCTGCTCCATGGCCTCGATCAACGGCTCTCGATCCTTAGAGCTCACCGAGTACTTACGGAAGGGCATGATGCGAATCCGCGTGGACGATTGCCCGGAAATCTACGCTGGCAGCGAGGCGAGCGCCAGCCCTCAAGTGGCGTGCTCTAGAGCGACCGAAGCAACAGCGCGGCCACCCGGCGCGCGATCGCGGCCGGTTCCTCCGGCCGCGATTGGCGCCGGCCAGCGTGAGGCGGCGGGTGGCGGCGTCAGGACCTCTCCGCCCGCAGGCCGCCTCGGCCGAGTGACGGAGAGGCCGCGCCGACGGGGCCCGCCACCGATCGGCCGCGCCGCTGGCCGGAAAGCACGGACGGCCGCGCCTTTGGCCGAAAGAAGCGTCGGACCCGGCGCGCGACGGCGACGGGCTCGGTGGCCTTCCTCCAACGAAATCGTTTTTCGATCCTCCCCCTCCCGTGATATCAGGGTCGCGATCGCGCGCGGGGGGAGCCCTTGGAGTACGTAAAGATTGCGCCCGTCACCGACTTCGACCGTGCGCGGTACCGCACCTATTCGCTGCTGGGCCGCGTAGTCGGGGTGTTCCTCTGCGACGACGGCTCGTTCGTGGTGCGCGAGGCGCGCTGCAAGCACCAGGGGGCCGACCTGGGGGCCGGCCGGCTGGTCGGGGCGCGCGTCACCTGCCCGCGGCACGGGTGGGAGTACGACCTCTGCACGGGCGAGTGCGTCAACATGAGCTCGCTGCCGCTGCGCTCGCACGGGGTCAAGGTCGAGAACGGCTGGATCTACGTGACGATGGCGCCGCTGGAGGCCGAGGCGCCTCCTGAAGACGACTGGAGCAACCTGTTCACGTTGAAGAACCCATGAGCGGGCGCGTGGCGGAGACGTACGCGTTCGTGGCGACCTGCGGGCGCGGGCTCGAAGGGGCGCTGGCCCGCGAGCTGACGGCGCTGGGGGCCGAGGCCGTCGAGGAGCGCGTGGCCGCCGTGGGCTTCCGCGGCGGGCTCGAGGCCGGGTACCGCGCCGTGCTGTGGTCGCGCGTGGCCAGCCGCGTGCTGCTGCCCCTCACCGAGGGGCCGGTGGTCCAGGCCGACGACCTGTACGAGCTCGCCAAGGCCGTGCGCTGGGAAGAGCACCTCCCGGCGGGCAAGACCTTCGCCATCGACGCCGCCGGGCGGCACCCGGCCTTCCGCGACACGCGCTTCGCGGCCCTGCGCGTGAAGGACGCCGTGGTCGACCGGCTGCGCGATCGGCGCGGCGAGCGCCCCAACGTCGACGCCGCGGCGCCCGACGTGGCGCTGCGCGTGCGCCTGGAGCAGACCCGCGCGTATATCTCGCTGGACCTGGCCGGCGAGGGCCTGCACCTGCGCGGCTACCGCACCGAGGCCGGCGAGGCGCCGCTCCGCGAGACCGTGGCGGCCGGCCTGCTCATCCTGGCCGACTGGCCGCGCCTGGCCGCCGCGGGCGCCCCGCTGGTCGACCCCTTCTGCGGCTCGGGCACCATCCTGATCGAGGCCGCCTGGATGGCCGCCGACCGCGCCCCGGGCCTCGACCGGAAGCGCTGGGGCTTCACGGGCTGGGCGGGCCACGAGCGCGAGCGCTGGGACCTGGTCGTCGCCGAGGCCCGCGAGCGCGCGGCCCGCGGCAAGGTCGGCGAAGGGCTGCTCTTCGGCTCCGACACCGACGTGGCGGTCTTGAACACCGCCTACGCCAACACCCGGCGCGCCGGCGTGCAGGACCGCATCCTGCTCGAGCACGTGGCCCTGGCCGACCGGATGGCGCCCCCCTGTCCCGCTGGCGGCGACCCCTGCGGGCTGGTGGTGACGAACCCGCCCTACGGCGAGCGCCTGGGCGCGGGCGACGACCTGCCCGCCCTGTACGCGTCGTTGGGCGACACGCTGAAGCGCCGCTTCCCGGGCTGGCGCGCGCACGTGCTGGTGGGCGACCGCGAGCTCGAGAAGAAGGTGGGCCTGCGCCCCCGCTCGCGCACGCTCGTCTTCAACGGCGCCCTCGAGTGCCGCCTGCTCGAGATCCCGATCAGCGCGGCCCCGGTCGCGGCCGGCGCGCCCTCGTGGCGCCACAAGGGCCCCTCCGACGACGAGCTGTCGGCCTTCCGAAACCGGCTGGCCAAGGTGTGGAAGGAGCGCAAGAAGTGGGCGGCTCGCGAGGGCACCACGGCCTTCCGCGTGTACGACGCCGACCTGCCCGACTTCAGCCTGGCCATCGACCGCTACGGCGACGCCGTGCACGTGCAGGAGTACGCCGCGCCCTCGTCGGTCGACCCGGAGAAGGCCGCGCTGCGCCTCGCCGCCGCGCTGGACGTGATCCCGGGCGTGCTCGAGGTGCCCAAGGAGGACGTTTTCCTGAAGGTGCGCCGCCGCCAGAAGGGCCACGCCCAGTACGAGCGCCAATCCGACGACCGCGCCCGGCGCCTCGTGGTCGAGGACGGCCTGAGGTTCGAGGTGAACCTGTCCGACTACCTCGACACCGGGCTCTTCCTCGACCACCGCCTGCTGCGCCGCCGCCTGCGCGCCGAGGCCGCGGGGAAGCAGTTCCTGAACCTGTTCTCGTATACCGGCACGGCCACGGTGCACGCCGCCATGGGCGACGCCGCGGGCACGCTCTCGATCGACCTGTCGAACACGTACCTGGACTGGGCCGAGCGCAACCTGGCGCTGAACCCGGTGCCCCGCGGTCGCCACGAGCTCCTGCGCGCCGACTGCCTGAAGTGGCTGGGGGAAGAGACCCGGCGCTGGGACCTGATCCTGCTGGCCCCGCCCACCTTCTCGACCTCCAAGTCGATGGACGAGACCCTCGACGTGCAGCGCGATCACGTCGAGCTGCTCCGCGCCACGCTGCGCCGCCTGGCGCCCAAGGGCACGCTGTACTTCTCGGTGAACCAGCGCCGCTTCAAGCTCGACGAAGAGCAGCTGACGGGCCTCGAGATCGTCGACGTGACGGCCGAGACCCAGCCCCACGACTTCGCCCGGAACCCGCGCATCCACCGCACCTGGCGCATCCGGCGCGTCTGAACTAAGCTGGGAACCGCGCCCCTCAGGCCTCGGGCTTGGTCAGGGTCACCCGCACGTCCTGCTGCGGGAAGGGTATCTCGATGCGGTGCTCGCGGAAGGCGGCGTCGATGGCGTAGTTGAGGTCGCTCCGGGTGTCGTTCTTAAACGGCACGTCGGCCGTCCAGAACAAGAGCTCGAAGTCGAGGCTCGAGGCCCCGAAGGCCACGAAGCGCACGCTCGGCGCGGGGGTCTGCAGCACCCGGGGGTGCTTCGACGCGACCTCGAGCAGCACGCGCGTGACCAGTGCCACGTCGCTGCCGTAGGCCACGCCCACCGGAACGTGGATGCGCGCCGTCTCGTCGCCGTGGCTCCAGTTGACCACGCGGCCGGCCACGAACTCGCTGTTCGGCACGATGACCGTGACGTTGTCGCGCGTGACGATCGACGTGGCGCGGGCGCGGATCTCGTCGATGCGCCCCTCGAGGTCGCCCGCGTCGACGTAGTCGCCCTTCTTGACCGGGCGCTCGAACAGGATGATGAGGCCCGAGATGAAGTTCGAGGCGATGTTCTGCAGGCCGAAGCCGATCCCGATGCCGATCACGCCGGCGAAGAGCGCCAGCGCCTGCATGCCGATGCCCACGTATTCGAGGCCCAGGGCCAGGCCGGCGAACAGGATCAGGTAGCGAACCACCGACGCCACCGCGTGCTGCACCCCCTGGTCCCACGTGAAGTACGGGAACACCTGGCTCCGCAGCCAGCGGCCCACCAGGCGGTTCACGAGCAGGGTCAGCACCAGCACGCCGACCAGGCGGGCCAGCGCCGCGAGCGTGACCTCCTTCTCGCCCAGCGTGAAGAGCGGCGCGCCGACCACCTCGCCCAGGCGCTCGAAGCCCGACACGGTCCCCCACACCTGGGTGAGCACCACGACCGCCACGGACAGCCACAGGGCGATGCCGGCCGCGCTGTAGGCAGCGAAGAGCAACGGCCGCAGCCAGGGCTTCAGGGTCGGCCGGCGGCGGATGGGGGCCAGCGTCCAGCGCCCCAGCAGGAGGGTACCGGCCAGCGCCAGGACGAGCAGCGCCAGCGACAGGCCGGCGCGCGTGGCGTACCACCCGGGGCCGCGCTGTGCCTCGTCGTAGCGAGCCTGGAAGTAGCGCACCACGTCGGCAATCCAGGCCATCTCCCACTTGACGGCGTCGACGCGATCGTACTGGTCCAGGATCTGCTGGTAGATGCCGAGCACGCGCTGGGCCGCGGCCTCCTGGCCCTCGGCGGGCGTCTCGGCCGCCAGGGCGGCGTACTCCTGGCGCCAGGCCTCGCGGCGCTTGGTGAGCTCCTCGCGCGCGGCGTCCTGGCGCTCTTCGTCGAGCAGCCAGGCGTTGTCCTCGGCGAAGCCCGGCGGCGCGGTTCGCCCTACGACCAGCGGCACCAGGGCGCCCGTCGCGGCCGCGCGGAAGGCCTCGAGCTGGCGTCGCAGGCTGAGCACGTACAGGCGGTGCTGCAGGTGCTCGATGGACAGCTGCCACTCGCGCGCGGCGCCGAACGGCGAGTCGTCGGCGGCGTCGGCGGGCTTCTTCAGGCGCAGCGCCTTCAGCTCCTGCTGCACCTCGCGCTCGCGCTTCTCGATGTCGGCCAGCTCGGTGTCGCGGAGCTTCTCGGCCGCGGCCTGGTCGGCCTCGCTCACCCGCAGCGCGCCGTACATGCGCGAGCGCTGTCCGCGCAAGGCCGCGCGGGCCTCCATGCGCTCGGAGATCTCGAGCCGCAGGCGCTGCAGCTGGGTGGTCACCGACGCCGCCACGTGGGTCCGCAGCAGCTCGCGGGTGGCCACGCGCTCGCCGAGGCGGCGCGTATACTCCTCGCGCAGCTTCAAGGTCTCGGCGCGGCTCTCGGGGGCGCCGTCCCAGGCGGACAGCTCCTCCAGCGGCTTCGGCTCCTCCGAGTCCTTCAGCTTCTGGTTGGCCTCCTCGTTCAGGCCGGCGCGACGCGCGCGCAACAACGAAAGGCCGATGCGCTCGCGGTGCAGGTCGGACTCGTACGCCACCAGCTCGTCGAGGGTGCGGTGGTCGACCGCCTTCAGCTTCTTCGACGGCGCCTGCAAGGTCTCGAGCAGGCGCTTGCCGTCTTCCAGGGCGCGCCGCACCTCCTGCTGCTCCTGGCGGAAGGTCTCGGCCAGCGTGGCCAGGTCGTCGCCCTGGTCGCGCGCCAGGTCGAGCAGCAGCTCGAGCTGCGGCACCAACTGGGGATCCTGGCTTGCGTCGCCGGCGGCCTTCAGCTCGTCCAGTCGACGCTGGAGCTGCTTGACGCGCGTCGCGGTCGCGGCCTGCTCGTCGCGCCAGCGCAGCAGCTCGGGCTGCTCGGCCAACAGCGCGGTCTCGCGGGCACCCAACGCGTCGACGATCTCGCGCGACTTGGCGAGGGTCGAGCGATCGGCGGCGTCGGCGGCGGCGCTGGAGGACTCGTCGGCGCGGAGCGGGGCGGGGCCCTGCGCGAGCAGCGCGAGGGCCAGCAGCGGGACGAGGCAGCGTCGCATGGCTCGATCTCCCTATCCGTTCCGCGATCCGCTAGAGGTACCGCTCGAGCAGCCGGAGGCTCTGGGCGTCCAGCTTCTTCACGTCGGCGACCCGGAAGCGGACGCCGTGGACGTCCGTGATGATGGCCGAGCTCGACCCTACGCGCCGCACGTGGTCCTCGCCCGGCAGCTTGAAGCGGGTCTCGCCGCGATCGGTCTCGACGTGCCAGGTGGTGGGCTCGGGGGGCGGGGAGATGTCGCGGATGCGCCGGATGACGGGGACGAGCTCGCGCAGCGACAGCTCGCGCTCGAGCACCTCGCGCGCGGCCGGGACCAGGTCGTCGAGGCGGCGCAGGCACAGGATCTCGCGACCGCGCTCGTCGCAGAGCGAGATCCACTCGCGGGGCTCGGCGAACGGGTAGCAGCGCACGGGCACCACGCCGACCACGGGCTCGGAGCCGGGCCGCTTCAGCACCAGGCGGCCGAAGGTGTCGACGTACAAGGTGAGATCGGCGCTCATGCCACACCTCCCGCCTCGGCCGTGACCGGCAGGACCGGGTGCTCGGCGTGCGTCTGCTGGGCGTCGTGCAGGCGCTTGTAGACACCGCCGAGGGCCAGCAGCTCGTCGTGGCTGCCCGTCTCGACGATGCGCCCGCGATCGAGCACCAGGATGCGCCCGGCGTTGCGCAGCGTGCTGAGGCGGTGCGCGATCGCGATGGTCGTGCGCCCCTTCACCAGGTTGTCGAGGGCGGCCTGGATCTGGATCTCGGTCTGCGTGTCGACCGACGACGTGGCCTCGTCGAGGATGAGCACGCGCGGATCGATGAGCAACGCGCGGGCGATCGAGATGCGCTGACGCTCGCCGCCCGACAGCGTCTGCCCGCGCTCGCCCACGATCGAGTCGTAGCCGTCGGGCAGCTGCAGGATGAACTCGTGGGCACGCGCCGCCCGTGCCGCCCCGATGATCTCCTCGAGCGACGCGTTGGGACGGCCGTAGGCGATGTTCTCGGCGATCGTGCCGTAGAACAGGAAGGGCTCCTGCAGCACGATGCCGATGTTGCGCCGGTAGTCGAGGATCGGGTAGCTGCGGATGTCGACGCCGTCGACCAGCACGGCCCCGTCGCTCACGTCGTAGAAGCGGCAGATGAGGTTCAGGAGCGTGCTCTTGCCTGCGCCCGTCGTGCCGACCACGCCGATCATCTCGCCCGGCGCGATGCTGAGGTCCACGTCGTCGATGACGCGCCGGTTGCCGAAGCGGAAGCTGACGTTCTTCAGCTCGACCTGCCCGCGCAGGCGGCCGGGGGCCACGGGGTGCGCCGGCTCGGCCACGCTGGGGACGCGATCGAGCACCTCGAAGATGCGCTGGGCGCTGGCGGCCGCGCGCTGGGTGCGGCTGGCCATGCGCGACATGGACTCGATGCGGCTGTAGAAGCGCACGATGTAGCCGAGGAAGGCCGTGAGCACGCCGACCGTGATGGCCTGGTCGTACACGCGCCACGTGCCGAAAGCCCACGCCACGAGCGTGCCGAGCTGGTTCAGCAGCGCGACCATGGGCCAGAAGAACGTCCACAGCCGGTTCACGCGATCGTTGGCCTGCACGATGCGGGTGTTCACGGCGCGGAAGCGGTCGACCTCGCGGTTCTCCTGGGCGAAGGCCTTGACGACGCGCACGCCCGGGATGGTGTCGGCCAGGATGGCCGTCATGTCGCCCCACGCGCGCGACCCGCGCAGGAAGCCCACCTGCAGCCGTTGCCGCGTGTACAGCGTCAGCCAGGCCACCAGCGGGAACGTGCACAGGGTGGCCAGGGCCAGCACCCAGTCCATGTAGAACAGCATGGCGGCCGAGCCGCAGATCATCAGGATGTCGGTGCAGAAATCGGTCAGCGTGTCGGACAGGAAGTTGCAGATGCGATCGGTGTCGCTGCTGATGCGCGCGACCAGGTCGCCGGTGCGCCGCCCGCTGAAGTAGTCGATCGACAGCGACTGCATGTGCGCGTAGGTGGCGTTGCGGAGATCGGCGGCGATGCGCTCGGACAGCCGCGCGAGCATCCAACCCTGCCCCCAGCCGAGCGCCCAGGCGGCGAGCGCCGCGCCCAGCATGCCGAGCAGGAGCCAGGGGACGCTCGCGAACATCGGCTCGTGCACGGCCTTCAACTCGGCCAGGCGGGCGTTGCGCACCTCCACCGCACGGTCGGTGAGGTCGTCCCACTCCTTGTCGAGCTCCTCGATCTTCGCGTCGTACTCGTCGGACGACAGCGCCTCGTCGTCGTCGAGCAGCTCCTTCTTGCGGTTGTACTCGTCGTCGGCCTTGCGCTCGATGGCCTTGTAGTCGTCGCGCGTGGATTTCCACTTGTCCTGGTAGGGCGCCAGCACGTTGTCGACCAGCGGCCACGTGAGCAACGGCGGGATGAGGCCGGCGCCGGTGGAGGCCAGGGTGAGCGCCACGCCGAGCAGCAGCCACTTGAGGTGCGGACGCGCGAAGCGGCGGAGCCGCCACAGGGTGCCCGCCCGCGCCACGATCTCGGGCTGCACGGACTCGGGGGCCTCGGGCTCGGCCTCGACGACGGGCGCCTCGGCCTGGGCGCCGGCGAGCACGTCGCGGAACCCGTCGGCCAGCGCGATGGCGTCGCGAGCGCGGCCGACGGTGTAGTACCATCGTCCCAGCAGGGCGTTCTCGCCCAGGGCCTCGAGCCGCCCCACACCCCCTCGGTCGTAGGCGGTCACGCGACGGACGTCACGGAGCGGCCACGAGCGCGGCGCGAGGCCGGGGCCCACGTCGAAGGCCACCAGGCGTTGGTCGGTCAGCGCCAGCAGCCCCTCGCGGAACGCCAGCTGCTCATCGAGGTCGGGCCGCAGCACGGCCACTACCCGTTCGCCAGGACGGAGCTCGGCGGTCAAGCGGTCGGTCTCGATCGGTTCGTTCCCTCGGGAATGGATCGACTCGTTCACGACGCCCCCTTCCAGCCGCTCGGAGTTTACTTGCACCGGAACCAGGAGTACAGTATCGCCCGCATTCGGGGGTGCGAGAGGGCATCGATCCCATGGACATCCTGCGCACCATGGTTCTTCGCGGACCGAGCATCTGGACCTACAAGCCCGTGCTCGAGGCCTGGGTCGATCTCGGCATCCTCGAGGACTTCCCCTCGAACAAGCTGCCGGGCTTCCCCGAGCGCCTCGAGGCCTGGCTGCCCACGCTCATCGAGCATCGCTGCACCATCGGCGAGCGCGGCGGCTTCCTGAAGCGCGTGCACGACGGCACGTGGTGCGGGCACATCCTCGAGCACGTCACGCTCGAGCTGCTCTCCCTGTGCGGGCGCCCCGCCGGCTTCGGACGGGCGCGCGACCACGAGCGCCGCGGCTATTACAAGGTGGTGGTCAGCTGCCCCGAAGAGACCCTGACGCGGGCCTGCCTGGCCACGGCGCACGCGCTCATCCGCGCCGCGATCGACGACAAGCCCTTCGACGTCGACGCCCGCGTGGCCGAGCTGCGTACCATCGCCGCCACGCACGCGCCGCGCCCCGACGAGCTGCCCTTCGACAAGGAGAGCGCCGAGAAGCTGCCCATCACGTTCGTGACCGGAACGAGCGGCCGGGTCGAGGTGGTCCGCGTGCTCGAGCGCCTGCTGCAGGCCGAGGGCCGACGCGTGGGCTCTGCCAGCGCCGACGGGCTGCGCGTGAACGGCGAGACGCTGCGCGAGGACCCCGCCACCTCGTGGAAGGCCGCCCGCGAGCTGCTCTTCCAGTCCGGCCTCGAGGCCGCGGTGTGCGACGTGCCACCCCTGACCATCGTGAGCGAGGGCATCGCCTTCGAGCGCTGCCGCGTGGGCGTGGTCACGCACCTCGAGGAGGCCCCCGAGCTCGTGCCGTACTTCATCGCCGACGCCGAGCAGCGCTTCAAGGTGGGCCGCTGTGCGGTCGACCTGGTGGTACCGGAGGGCGCCGCGGTGCTCAACGCCGGCGACAGCCAGGTGGCCGACATGGCGCGCCTGTGCGACGGCGAGGTGCTGTTCTGCTCGACCGATCCCAATCACCCGGTCGTGACCGCCCACCGCGCCGCCGGCAAGCGCGCGGTCATCCAGCGCGGGGAGCAGGTCGTGCTGGTCTCGGGCGACGCCGAGCAGCCCATCGGCAGCCTCTCCGCGTTCCAGGTCCCCGGCGGCGACGGCGTCCCGTCCGACGCGGTGTCCACGTTGGCAGGCGTGGCGGCGGCGTGGGCGCAGGGGGTCGCGGTCGACACGTTCTGCAAGGTCCTCCCATCATGATGATTCCGGGGTAGTACCATGGAAGTGAGTCGCGTTCGACCGTTGCGCGGTCCGAACCTGTGGTCCCGTTCCACGTGCCTCGAAGCCATCGTCTCGTTGGCCGAGAACGAGCGCGCCGCGCGGCGCATCCCGGGCTTCGAAGACGGGCTGCTGGCCCGCTTCCCCGCCCTCGGACCGTTGCAGCCCCTCGAGAGCGAAGGTCCGCTCAGCCTGGCCCACGTGCTGGCGCGGCTGGCCCTCAAGCTGCAGGTGCAGGCGGGCTGCCCGGTGTCGTTCTGGCGCGTGACGCCCACGATCGAGAACGACGTGTACCAGGTCGTCGTGCAGTACACGGTCGAGGAGGTCGGCGTCCACGCCTTCGAGCAGGCCCAGGCGCTGTGCGTCGACGTGCTCGAGGACCGCCCCTTCGACGCCGAGGCCACCGTGGCGCGCCTGAAGCAGATCGACGAAGAGATCCGCCTGGGACCGAGCACGGCCGCCATCGCCCGCGCCGCGCTCGACCGCGACATCCCGGCCCGGCGCCTGAACAAGGGCAGCCTGGTGCAGCTCGGCTGGGGCATCCGCCAGCGCCGCATCCTGGCCGCCGAGACCGACACCACCAGCGCCATCGCCGAGTCCATCGCGCAGGACAAGGACCTGACCAAGATCCTGCTCGAGGCCGTGGGGGTGCCCGTCCCCAAGGGCCGGCCGGTCACCGACGCCGAAGACGCCTGGGTCGCCGCCGAGGAGATCGGCGTGCCCGTGGTCGTCAAGCCGCGCTTCGGCAACCAGGGCAAGGGCGTGGTCGTGAACCTCACGACCCGCGAGGAGGTCATGGCCGCGTACGCCAACTCGCAGGCCTTCAAGTCCGAGATCATGGTCGAGCAGTTCGCCCACGGGCGCGACTTCCGGCTGCTGGTCGTCGGGGGCAAGCTGGTGGCCGCGGCGCGCCGCAACCCACCCACGGTCATCGGCGACGGCGTACACACGGTCCGCACGCTGGTCGAGGCCGTCAACGCCGATCCGCGCCGCGGCGACGGGCACGCCACCTCGCTCACCAAGATCCGCATCGACGACATCGCGCAAGCCGAGCTCGTGCGCCAGGGCTACACGGCCGACTCCGTGCCCCCGGCGGGCGCCGAGGTGCTGCTGCGCGGCAACGGCAACCTCTCCACCGGCGGCTCCGCCACCGACGTGACCGACGAGGTACACCCCGACACGGCGTTCCGCGCCTGCGAGGCCGCCGGGGTCATCGGGCTCGACATCTGCGGCGTCGACGTGGTGGCCGACCGCATCGACCTGCCGCTCGAGGCCCAGCGCGGGGTCGTGGTCGAGGTCAACGCGGCCCCCGGGCTCCGCATGCACCTCGACCCCAGCGACGGCAAGCCGCGCCCCGTGGGCGAGGCCATCATCGACAGCATGTTCGAGCCCAAGCACCACGGCCGCATCCCGCTGGTCGCGGTGACGGGCACCAACGGTAAGACGACCACCACGCGCCTCGTGTCACACTTCCTGGCCACCGAGGGCCGATGCGTGGGCATGACCTGCTCCGACGGCATCTACGTGGGGGGACGACGCCTCGAGACGGGCGACTGCAGCGGGCCGCGCAGCGCGCGCTCGGTGCTCCTGAACCCGCGCGTCGAGGCGGCGGTGTTCGAGACCGCGCGCGGCGGCATCCTGCGCGAGGGCCTGGGCTGGGATCGCTGCGACGTGGCGGTGGTAACCAACATCGGCACGGGCGACCACCTGGGGCTCAAGTTCATCACCACGGTCGAGGACCTGGCCGTCGTGAAGCGCGTCATCGTCCAGAACGTCATCCCCAGCGGCTACGCAGTCCTGAACGCGGCCGACCCGCTGGCCTCGGCGCGCGCCGACGTGTGCCCGGGCGGCGTCATCTTCTTCGCACACGACGCGGCCCAGCCCGTGCTGGCGGCCCACCGGGCCAAGGGCGGGCGCGTGGTCTACGTCGAGGGCGGCGACATCGTGGCGGTCCAGGGCGAGGTCGAGCATCGCCTGGCGCTGGCCGACGTCCCGCTCACCCAGGGCGGCCGCATCCGCTTCCAGGTCGAGAACGTCATGGCCGCCGTGGGCGCCGGCTGGGCCCTCGGCCTCGACTGGGACATCCTGCGCCGCGGCCTCGCCTCGTTCGTGAGCGACGCCGCCACCACGCCCGGTCGCTTCAACATGTTCGACCATCGCGGCGCCACGGTCATCGCCGACTACGGCCACAACCCGGACGCCATCCAGGCGCTGGTGAACGCGGTCGAGGCGTTGCCCGCCCGGCAGCGCGTCGTGGTCATCAGCGGCGCCGGCGATCGGCGCGACGTCGACATCCGCCGCCAGACCGAGATCCTGGGCGACGCCTTCGACGTGGCCGTGCTCTTCCAGGACGCCTGCCAGCGCGGACGCCGCGACGGCGAGGTGCTGGGGCTGCTGCGCGAAGGCCTCGCGAACGCGCGCCGCACGCGCGACGTGGTCGAGCTGCACGGCGAGTTCCTGGCCATCGACACCTGCCTCGAGCGCCTGCAGCCCGGCGATCTGGCGCTGATCCTGGTCGACCAGGTCGAAGAGGCCCTGGCGCACATCCGAAAGCGCTGCGACGCCGCCAACGCCGCGGCCAAGGCGGCCAAGATCGCGGGCTGACCGACCGGTCCGTCGCCTTTCCTGGTTGCGCGCCGGGCCGGCAGGCCTATCGTAAGGCGTCACCCTGTCGGAACGTCGCTCGTGAAGAAGATCGAGGCCATCCTTCGTCCCTTCAAGCTGGATGCGGTACGCGAAGCGCTGGGCGAGCTCGGCATCCCCGGCATGACGGTCACCGAGGTGCGCGGCTTCGGCCGCAGCGGAGGCCGCACCGAGGTCTTCCACGGCGTCGAGTACGTCGTCTCGTTCGTCCCCAAGGTCAAGGTCGAGGTGGTGGTCCCGGATCACCTGGTCGAGCCGGTCGTCGAGCACCTGCTGCGCGAGGCCGCCACCGGCGAGATGGGCGACGGCAAGATCTTCATCCTTCCCGTCGACGACGCGGTGCGCGTCCGGACGGGTGAACACGGCGACGCAGCCCTGTAACGAGAAAGGAGGCAGCATGAGCAAGGAAGACCCCAAGAAGCTGGTCGAGCGCGTCTTCAAGCTGATCCAGCAGCACTCCCTGCAGATGGTCGACGTGAAGTTCGTCGACTTCCCCGGCGTGTGGCAGCACGTCACGCTCCCCATCCGCGAGCTCACCGAGGAGTCCTTCGAGGAGGGCTTCGGCTTCGACGGCTCCTCCATCCGCGGCTGGACGCCCATCCACGCCTCCGACATGCTGGTCATTCCGAGCGCCGAGACCGCGCGCGTCGAGCCCTTCGCCGACGTGCCGACCCTCAGCCTGATCGGCAACATCTTCGATCCCATCACGCGCGAGGCCTACAGCCGCGACCCGCGCTACATCGCCCAGAAGGCCGAGGCCTACCTGCGCTTCTCGGGGATCGCCGACACGTGCTACGTGGGCCCCGAGGCCGAGTTCTTCGTGTTCGACGACGTGCGCTACGGCCAGGCGAAGGAGGAGGGCTTCTACAGCATCGACTCGTCCGAGGGCATGTGGAACTCGGGCGTCGACGAGATGCCGAACCAGGGCTACAAGATCCGCCACAAGGAGGGCTACGTCCCCGTGCCCCCGAGCGATCAGCTGCTCGATCTCCGCAACGAGATGACGCTCGAGATGGAGAAGATCGGCATCCTGGTGGAGAAGCACCACCACGAGGTGGCGTCGGGCGGCCAGTGCGAGATCGACGTGCGCTTCGACGAGCTGCTGCACATGGGCGATACCCTGCAGTGGTTCAAGTACATCGTGAAGAACGTCGCGTGGCGCAGCGGAAAGACCGTCACGTTCATGCCCAAGCCCCTGTACCAGGACAACGGCTCCGGCATGCACGTCCACTTCAGCCTGTGGAAGGAGGGCAAGCCCCTCTTCGCCGGCGACCAGTACGGCGGCCTCTCCGAGCTGGCGCTGCACTTCATCGCCGGCATCCTGGCTCACGGCAAGGCCCTGTGCGCCATCACGAACCCCACCACGAACAGCTACAAGCGCCTGGTGCCGGGCTTCGAGGCCCCCATCAACATGGCCTACTCGGGCCGCAACCGCAGCGCCTGCATCCGCATCCCCATGTACTCGGCCAGCCCCAAGGCGCGCCGCATCGAGTACCGCACACCCGACCCCGCCGCCAACGGCTACCTGGCCTTCGCGGCCATCCTGATGGCGGGCCTCGACGGCATCGAGCGCGGCCTCCTGCCCGGCGAGCCCCTCGACAAGGACATCTACGGCATGACCGCCGACGAGCTGCGCAGCGTGCCCAAGGCCCCGCGCGACCTGTCCGAGGCCCTCGACGAGCTCGAGCAGGACCACGAGTTCCTCTTGAAGGGCGACGTCTTCACGCGCGACGTGATCGAGACCTGGATCGAAGAGAAGCGCACCAAGGAGATTGCCACGGTCATCAGCCGACCGGTCCCGGCCGAGTTCGAGCTGTACTACGACGTGTGAGCGCAACCCCAATCATTCGTCGGGAATTCAAGTATAACCCCCCGACACCACAGCATTTGTCGCCAATCCAAACTGTCACTCCGTGCCAACTGACCCTGAAAGGGATTGACATCCCTCGAATACCGAAATCTGAAGTTGTCACCACGCCGTACTGCGGTACGCTGCACTTGTCGCCGCCGGAGACATGGTGGTGACGGGGTTCTCGCCCGAGACGGTTTGACACTCCACTCGGCACGTTGCTTGACGACAGTACGTAAACCGTCTTCTCCCTTCCCCCTCTCGAACGCGAACCCGAGACACATCATCCGTTGATTCGCCCCCCACGGGCCGGCGCCTCGCTGCGTCCGGCGCGAGGAGGCGACGCCACGGACTCCCGACGAGCGGCGGAGGGCCGGTCTCTCCGACCCGCCGAAGGGATCCGTGCGGAGGAGGAAGGATGCGCCTCGCGACCCTGGCTTCGGCTCTGCTGGCGGCCCTGGTGCTCGTGGCCTGTGACAATGACCGATCGGCCTGGGAGGCCGACGACGAGGCTCTGCCCACCGCCACCGTCGACTCGGTGTCGGGAGCCCTGACCCGCGGCGAGACGTTCTCTCTCGGCCGATTCGCCGTCTGCGGCGACGGCGCGTGCTCGTCGACCACCGAGGACTGCGTCACGTGTCCCGCCGACTGCGGGGCCTGCAAGACGCTCGACGTCACGGCGAGCGCGTCGACGTGGTCGATCGACGGGTGCGTGGCTCGCTGGTCGGCGGGTTGCAAGGGCTGCGCGTGCGAGGCCGACGTGTGCGCCGAGCTGCCGAGCTGTTGCACGAAGCGCTGGTCGAAGACGTGCGCGAGCCTGTGCCGGCGACTGGACGAGTGCGGCCCCGTGACCGCACCCGCCTGCGGCGACGGTGCGTGCGACGGCACCGAGACCTGCTCGACCTGCGCCTCCGACTGCGGCGCCTGCCCGCCCCCTCCCCCCGCCTGCGGCGACGGTGCGTGCAACGGCCCCGAGACCTGCTCGACCTGCGCCTCCGACTGCGGCGCCTGCGATGGGCTCCCGGCCCCCTGGGCTCAGGCCGACGTGGGCAGCGTGGGGCTGCCGGGCGGCGCCAGCGCGAAGGGCGCCAGCCTCCTGGTGCAGGGCGCGGGGGCCGACATCTGGGGCCAGGCCGACGCCTTCCACTTCGTGTACCAGCCCTTCCTGGGCGACGGCCAGATCGTGGCGCAGGTGACGACGCTGGAACCCACGGACCCCTGGGCCAAGGTGGGCGTGATGCTGCGCGAATCGGTGGCGGCGGGCTCGCGGCACGCCATGATGCTGCTGACGCCCGGCAACGGCGCCGGCTTCCAGCGCCGCGAGAGCACCGGAGGCTGGAGCCAGCTCACCAGCCAGGCCGGGACGGTCGCGCCCCGCTGGGTGCGCCTGGTGCGCGCGGGCACGACGGTCACGGGCTACGTCTCGGCCGACGGAGCCGCCTGGACGCAGGTGGGTAACGCGAGCTTCACGCTGCAGGCCGACATCCTGATCGGGCTGGCCGTGTCCGCCGGGACCACGGCGACGCTCTGCGACGTCACCTTCGACGGCGTCACCGTGAGCAGCGGCACGCCGGTGACCCCGCCGGCTTGCGGCGACGGCGCGTGCAACGGCACCGAGACCTGCTCGACCTGCGCCTCCGACTGCGGCGCCTGCACGCCCCCTCCCGCCGCCTGCGGCGACGGCGCGTGCGACGGCACCGAGACCTGCTCGACCTGCGCCTCCGACTGCGGCGCCTGCACGACGAGCGCGTCCCTGGCGGTGACCGCAGGATCGATCTCGTCGAACGGCTTCAGCGTGAGCTGGGCCCCGGTGTCCGGCGTCCTCAGCTACCGCGTGTGGCTCGGCCCCGAGCCCGCCGATCCGGCGACGGGCGTGATGCCCCTCGCGGTGCAAGAGCAGACCCTCGGCGCCCCGTCGACCGGCGCCACGCTCTCGCGGCTGGCCGCGGGCACCGACGCCTTCGTGGTGATCGAGGCGGTCCGCAGCGGGCAACCGAGCGTTTGGGGCCAGGCGCACGCTCGCACCCTGGGAGGGCCGGGCGCCGCGCTGGCGTCGGCGCTGCGCGAGGTACACGCCTCGGCGCCGCGCGTGCTGGAGCTCGTGCTCGCGAACCCTGGCACGCGGTATTCCAACGGCAGCGTCACCGGCAACCTGGGCGCGTCGTTCCAGGCCGGCCAGTGGCAGGTCTCGCGCTCCAACGGCGCGGCCGTCACCGTCACCGCCGTCTACCGCCACTCGCTCCCCGTGGGCCAGCCCGAGTACCCGGTGGGCTACGACAAGTACGGCAGCGACGACGTGGTCGACGTGGACCACCGCATCTTCCTGGTGCTGGCCGAGCCCATCGGTGCCCGCGAGCTGCTCTGGGTGCGCCACACCGGCGACACGGGCACCGCGCTCGACGTGCGCGTGCCCTTCAGCGATCGGTACCTCGAGACCTCGGTGATCCAGGTGAACCAGGTGGGCTACAACGCCCGCGCCACGAAGCGGTGGGCCTACGTGTCGGGATGGCTGGGGAACGGCGGAGCGCTCTCGCTGGGCGACTTCCCGGCCAAGGCCGACGTGCTGGCCGAGCCGCTGTCCGACGTGGCGCTGCGCAAGATCGTGGTCGCGAACCTGGCCGTCACGCCGCGGGCCGCGGCCTGTACCTGGGCAGGCGCCGAGGTGCGCGAGATCGACCTGGCGTCCGTGCCGGCGGTCGAAGGTCGGCGGCTGCGCGTGCGGCTGCCCGGGGTCGGCGTGTCGTTCCCCACGGCCGTCAGCAGGGAGGCGGCCGCCAAGGCCTTCTTCGTCGCCACGCGCGGGCTTTACCTGAACCGCTGGTGCGGCGATCTGGACGCGGCCTACACCGACTGGAGCCGGCCCGCCGACCATTGCCAGGCCTACTTCGTGCAGGTGGGAGCCAAGGACCCCATGCAGACCTTCCCGTCGACCACGCCGATGAACGCGGTCGATCTGCGCCCCCTGCGCGGCGGGCACCACGACGCCGGCGACTTCGACATCCGGCCCTACCACGTGCTGGTGGCCCAGTACCTGCTGCGCGCGTACGAGGTCGCACCCGAGCAGTTCAGCGACGGCCAGATGTACGTCCCCGAGACGGGCAACGGCATCCCGGACCTGCTCGACGAGGCGTTGTGGAGCGTGGCGGCCTGGGAGGCTCTCCAGAACCCGGACGGGAGCGTGCGCATGGGCGCCGAGTCGTACCGTCACCCTGCGGGCATCTACGAGGCCGATGACGACAAGCTGCCCTACTGGACGTACGACCCCGTGGCGTGGCACACGGCCTACGTCGCCGCGCTGTTCGCCCAGGCCGCCTGGCTGGTCGAGCCCTTCGACGTGACCCGCGCGTCGGGCCTGCGCGACCGGGCCGCCAAGGCCTACGCCTGGGCCGTGAGCCAAGCGGCGCCGACGGCGTACCTGCTCTACGCGGCCTCCGAGCTGTACCGGGCCACGGGCCAGGCCGCCTACCGCACCGCGTTCGAGGCCTACTGGTCGACGCTCAACAAGTGGGGTGGCGGTGCCTTCGACAGCATCCAGGTCGCCGCCAAGATCTACCCCGGCGCGTTCACCGGCTACGCCCCGGCCATGGCCGACTTCGTCATGGGGTACGTGACGGCCGCCGGCAGCAACGCCTCGATCGTGAGCACCGCGTTGTCGAAGCTGACGACCGAAGCCGACAAGGCCGCCGGCGCCGTGCTGGCCTCGCCGCTCGCGCACCGCCACGCGCGCTCGGGTGGCACGACCCCGGACTGGGGCGTCGACGTGGCCACCGGCCGCGATGGCGACATGATCTACCAGCGCCTGCAGCTCGGAGGACTGACGGCGCAGAAGCGGCAGGAGTACCTGGACGCGCTCAGCGTCTCGGCCGACTACCAGCTGGGGTGCAATCCCGCGGGCGTGTCGTTCATCAGCGGGCTCGGCAGCCGTTCGCCGCAGCAGCCGCTGCACAACGACTCCCTGGCCATGCAGAAGGCGCGCGGGCTTCCCCCTGTGCCGGGCCTCGCGGTCTACGGCCCCGTCGACGGGATGCCCGGATCGTCGTGGTACCTGGCCCTCGGCGCCTCGTTCTTCCCCGCCTTCGGCACGCAGCCGGGCGGCCTCCGGTACCTCGACTCGCGCACGGCCGTGAACATGAGCGAGTTCACGGTGTGGGAGACCCTGGCGCCCACCGCCCAGCTCTTCTCGGTCCTGGTCGGCTCCGACGCCCTGCCCCCCGACAGCTGGCTCCCCGGGGCCGCCGAGCACCGCAGCCCGCTGGCCGGCCGCTTCGCCGAGTAGCAGAGCGACCTCCTGACGCGAACCCCCGCAAGCCCTGCACGCGCGTGCAAGTCCTGCAGGTCGCCGGCCGCGGCCCCCGACCCCCGAGCCGCCGCGAGACCGCTCCACGCCTCGTCGCCCGCTCCTCGCCCGGCCTCGGCACACCGCCTGCAGTACGCCCCTGCGACCGCGCTACGGACGGCGCGAGGGAGGGAGCCATGGAGCGACGGAGAGGGGGAGTGGCGGCCTTGGTGCTCGCGGCGGGCCTGATGCTCGTGGCGGGACTGGTCGTCGGCGCGAGCGGCGCGCTGGCCCGGGGTGGCGGAGGGTACGACGGCGACGACCGGGACGGAGGCGGGTGGCACCGGGGCGGAGGCGCGGGGTGCAACGCCTACGGCTGCTGGCGCGACGGCGGCGGCTGCAACCCGTTCGGCTGCTGGAACGGCCCCCACGGCGGGTGCAATCCGTTCGGTTGCCGCGACGAGGGCGGCTGCAACCAATTCGGCTGCTGGGACGCGGCCGACGGCGGGTGCAACCAATTCGGCTGCTGGGGCACGCGCTGGGGCGCCTGCAACGCCTTCGGCTGCTCGGACCGGGGCGCGTGCTCGGCGTACGGCTGCCCGTAGCCGGTCGAGACGCCTCGGGGATCCCGTCGCTTGACGCTCCGGGGACCGCGTGGGACAGTCCGTGGCACCGGGCAGGGAGCGCGACATGCGGGGACGGACGCGGACCGAGGGCTCGTGCTGGCGATTCGGCGGGCTGGTGCTGGCCCTGGCTGCGTGCGTAGGCTGCGCTTCGACCGGTACGCTGGCGGGGCCCTGGCCCGAGGTCCCGCGCTTCCCGGCCGCCCGGTGGGCGCGCTCGACGCCCGAAGCCGAGGGCCTCGCTCCGGGTTCCCTGGCCGACTTCGTCGAGGCCGTGGCCGCCGAGCACCTCCCCGTCCACGGCGTGCTCGTGGTGCGGCACGGCGCCATCGTGCTCGACGTCGCGTTCGCGCCGTTCCAGCGCGAGGATCGGCACGACGTAGCCTCGGTGACCAAGAGCGTGACCGCGACGCTCGTCGGCATCGCCCTGGCACGGGGCGAGCTCCGGAGCCTCGATCAGCCGGCGGCCGAGCTCTTCCCCGACCTGCTCGGCCCGGGAGCCGACCCCGCGAAGCGCGCCATGACCCTCGCCGACCTGCTGACCATGCGGACCGGCCTCGACTGTGGCGAGGGCCCCGGCGGTGACCTGCCCACCGTGTTGCAGATGATGCGCTCGCCCGACTGGGCGGCCTTCACGCTCGGTTTGCCCCTGGCCCATCGCCCCGGCCGACACTTCGGCTACTGCAGCCCGGCGTCGCACCTGTTGGCGGCCGCACTCCGGCGAGCCACGGGCGTCTCGGCCCTCGAGTACGCCCGGCGCCACCTGTTCGGCCCCCTCGGCATCACGTCGGTCGACTGGCCCGTCGACACCGCCACCGGCGACCCCCACGGCTGGGGCGACCTGGCGCTCACGCGCTACGATCTAGCCCGGCTGGGCCTCCTGTACCTGGCCGAGGGGCGCTGGGGCGACCGCCAGGTGCTGCCTCGCGCGTGGGTTCGCGCGGCCCTCTCGCGCCAGGCCGGTATCACGCCCGAGGGCCCGCTCGACGGCTACGGCTACCAGTGGTGGACCAGCTCGCAAGGCCTGGGCGTCGCGCGCGGTCGCGGCGACCAATGGGTGGTCGTGGCCCCGCGGCTCGGGACGGTCGTGGTGCTCACGGGCGCGGGCTCGGGTCGCGACAGCGCGCGCAAGGCCGAGCTGGTGCAGCGCTTCCTGCTCGGGGCCGTACGCTCCGAGGCCGCGCTGCCGCCCGACCCCGGAGGGGCGGAGCGACTTCGACGCAGCGTGGAGCGGGCCGAGACCGCCGAGGAGCCCGAACCGGGCCCCACGCCAGCCCTCCCCGCCGTCCCACGCGAGATCGACGGCGCCGGGTACGCCCTGGCCGACAACGCCTACGGACTCCGCACGCTCGCGGTGGCGTTCCCCGGGGCCACGCTCCTCCGCCTGGGGCTGGGACCCATCGACGGCGGGGAGCTGGAGGTCGACGCGGGGCTGGACGGCGCCTGGCGCACACGCGAAGGACGCCGCGGATACCCGGTGCGCGCGCGGGCGCGCTGGGAGGACGAGGCCACCTTGACGGTCGAGATCGACGAGCTGGCGCTGATCAATCGCTGGACCTTGCAGCTGCGCTTCGCGGGAGAGCACGTGACCGGCCGGCTCGGGGAGGCCTCGGGCAACCCTCCGGTCGTGCTCGAGGGCACGCGTCGGCCATCGCCCGCGGCCCGGTAGCCCTACGCCGCGGGCGACGCGCCTTCGTCGTCCACCAGGTGCAGCCGACGCCGGAACACGGTGTAGAGCACGGGGACCAGCGCCAGCGTGAACACGGTCGACACCGTGAGCCCGCCGACCACGGCGCGGGCCAGGGGCACGTTCGACTCGCTGCCCTCGCCCACGCCGATGGCCATGGGCAGGAGGCCGAGCAGCGTGGTGAGCGTGGTCATGAGGATGGGGCGCAGGCGCGTGCGGCCGGCCTCGATGACGGCCTCGGTCGACGACAGGCCGCGCCGCTGCAGCACGTTCGCGAACTCGACCAGCAGGATGCCGTTCGACACCACGATGCCGACCATCATGATGATGCCCATGAACGCGTTGACCGACAGCGGCGTGTCGGTCAGGTAGAGCGCGAGCACCACGCCGATCAGCCCCATGGGCACCGAGAACATGACGATGAAGGGCTCGAGCAGCGACCGGAACTGCGCGGCCAGGGTCATGTAGACCAGCATGAGCGCAAGGAGCAGGGCCGTGAACAGGCTCCTGAAGCTTTCGGCTTGCTGCGCGCGCTCGCCGCCCAGGCGCACCGAGAAGCCCTCGGGCAGATCGAGCTCCGCGAGCTTCATCTCGAGGTCGGTGGCCACGTCGCCGAGCGGCCGCCCCCTCACGTTGCCGGTCACGTGGACGATGCGCTCCTGGTACTTGCGGTCGATCTGGATGGGTCCCACCGAGGGCGTGACCTGGGCCACCGTGCGCAGCGGGAGGAGCGCGCCCTCGCGGGTCGACACGGGCACGTCCTCCAGGTCGGTCAGGGTGCGGCGATCGGCATCTTGGAGGCGCACCACCACCCAGTACTCGCGCCCCGACACGGGATCGGTGTAGACGCCAGGGACGTTCAGGTTGCCGGCCACCGACGTGAGCACGGTCTCGGCCACGTCACGCGCGGTCAGCCCGAGCACGGCGGCCTTCTCGCGGTCGATCGAGAGATCGAGCTCGGGGTAGGTGTCCTCGCGGCTGACGCGCACGTCGGTTGCGCCGACGGTGGACTCCATCGCCGCCCGTACCGCCTGCGTAACGGCTTGCGCCGACTCGAGATCGTAGCCCAGGATCTCGACGTCGAGCGGGGCCTCGGAGCCGAAGTTCATGATGCGCTGCACGATGCCGCCGGTGTCGAAGTACACCTGCGCCCCCGGCAGCCGCCCGACCAGCTTCGCGCGCACCCGCTCGATGGCCTCGCGATCGCTGAAGGAGCGCTTCTCGGGCGGGACCAGGCGCACGCGCACGTTGCCGGCGTGGGGCCCCGAGTTGCCGCCGAACATGGCGCCGCCGCCGCCCTGGCGCACGCCACAGTCGGCGATGATGGCCACCAGGTTCTCACGCCCCAACGCTTCGACCACCGCGCCCTCGATCTCGGCCACCAACTCGGACGTGAGCTCGACCCGCGTGCCGATGGGCGCCTTCAGCCCCACCGAGAACTGCGACTCGTCGGTCTTGGGGAAGAACTCGGTGCCCAGGCGCCCGAAGAGCGTCATCGCGCCCGCGAAGCACCCCGCGATGAGCACGATCACCACCACGCGGTGCCCCAGCACGAACCGCAGGGCGCGCGCATAGCCGTGATCGAGGGCGTCGAAGGCACCCCGCCAGCGGGCCATCAGGCGCTGCCCCAGGCGGGGCGAATCGGCCTGGGAGTCGCGCTCGGGGCGCACGAAGCGCAGCGTGAGCGGCGGGATCACCGCCATGGCCACCACGTACGACGCGGCCAGCGAGAACACGATGGTGACGGTGAGCGGGATGAAGAGCTGCTTCGCGATGCCGGTCAGGAAGACCACCGGGAAGAACACGGCGATGGTGGCGATGGTCGAGGCCAACACGGGCATGGCCACCTCGGTGGCGCCGTCGGCCGCGGCCTTCCTGGCGGTCTCTCCCCGGGAACGGTGCCGGAACACGTTCTCGAGCACGACGATCGAGTCGTCGACCAGGCGCCCGACGCCGAGCGCCAGGCCTCCCAGGGTGAAGACGTTGAGCGTCTGCCCGCCCACGAAGTACAGGAGCAGGAACGTCCCCAGCATCGACAGCGGGATCGAGAGGGCGATGACCAGCGTGGGGCGCGCCGCGCGCAGGAAGAGCAGGATGACCGCCACGGCCAGCAGCGCGCCCATCAGCGCCTCGTTGGCGAGGCTCTGCACCGAGTTGCGGATGTAGGTCGACTGGTCGAACGTGGGCGTCAGCGTGACCCCGACGGGGAGGTTGTGCAGCCTCGGCAGCTCGTCGAGGACGCGCTGGACCACGTCGACGGTGTTCGCGCCGGGCTGCTTGCGCACCCAGATGCCCACGCCGCTGGCCCCGTTCACGCGGAACAGGTTGGTCTGATCCTCGGCGCCGTCGACCACCTTCGCCACGTCGCGCACGAAGACCGGGTTCTTCGTCTCGGAGCCCAGGCGCACGACCACGTCGCCGAAGCGCCCCACGTCCGAGATCTGGGTCTCGGCCACCACGTTCCAGTCGACCTGGCCGACGCGCAGGTTGCCCGACGGCAGCAGGAAGTTGGCGCCGGCGAGGGCGCTCACCAGGTCGCGCGCCGACAAGCCGCGCGCCTGCAGCGCGTCGCGATCGGCCTGCACCTGGATCTGCCGCACGGCGCCGCCCGCGATGCTCGCGTTCGAGACCCCGGGCACATGCTCGATCTGCGGCTGGATCACGTTGTAGGCCAGGTCGTACAAGCCGCGATCGTCGAGCCCGCCGCCGGTGAGCGTGAGCCCCACGACGGCGAAGTTGCTCATGTCCATCTTGATCACGAACGGCGGCTGCGCCCCCTGGGGCAGCGCGCTCATGATCTGTTGCACCTTCTGGATGCAGTCGCCGGCGCCCACGTCGACGTCGGCGCCCCAGCCGAAGTACGCCCGCACCATGCCGATGCCCTGGCGCGACGAGCTCTCGATGTAGCTGATGTTCGGCACCGAGGAGATGGCCCGCTCGAGCGGCATCGTGACCGAGGCCTCGATGTCGCGCGGCCCGGCGCCCGGGTAGACCACGCCCACGACCACCATGGGGATCGTGATGTTCGGGAACAGGTCTACGGGGATCCGGGTGAGCGACTGCACCCCGAGCACGCACACGGCGATGGCCGCCATCAGCACGGCCACGGGGTTGCGCAGGGCGGCTCGCGTGAGCATGGCTAGTCGGCGCTCCCCGGCGTGGTGGTCACCGGGAGTCCGTCGTTCACGAGCTCGCGCCCGGCGACGATGAGCACGTCGCCTTCCGACACCCCTCCGAGCGCCTCGGCGCGCCCGTCGGGCAGGGTGCGCCCGAGCTCGAGGTCGACGCGCACGGCCTTGCCGTCGCGCACGACGAACGCCTGGGCGCGCCCGTCGCGGCGGGTCATGGCACGGGGCGGCACGAGCAGCGCGCCCTGCACGCGATCGACCACCAGCGTGGCGCGCCCGAACATGCCGGGCTTCAGCGCCTGGTCGGGGTTCTCGAACGCGAGCTCGACGTCCATGGTGCGCGTGGCCGTCGCGAGCACGGGCGCGAACCGCGCGACGGTGCCGACGAAGGAGCCCGGGAGCCCCTCGACCGTGAGCGTGACCGGCGCCCCCACGGCCAGCCGGGGCACGTCGGGCTGCGGCACGGCGGCCACGGCCCGCACACGCGAGATGGACCCGAGGGTGAAGAGCGCGGGGCCGCCCGGACCGACCAGCGTGCCCACCTCGACCGCGCGCTGCAGCACGAAGCCGTCGAAGGGCGCCACGACCTCCGTGTAGCCGAGGTGCGTGAGCGTGGCCTGCACGGCGGCCCTGGCGGCGGCGACATCGGCCTCGGCCAGGCGCTCGGCGGTCGTGGCGGTGTCGACCTCGGCCTGCGCCACGTAGTTCTCGGCGATCAGGCGCTTCGCCCGCGCCGCGTTCTGCCGGGCCTGGGCCAGCGCGGCCTGGGCCGCCGCCAGCCGCGCGGCCGCCTGGTTCTGCTGATCGGTCAGGTCGCCGGCCTCGATGACGGCCAGGCGCTGCCCCTTCCTCACCGCGTCGCCGCGGTCGACGTCCCAGGCCAGCACGTACCCCGAGGCGCGCGACACCACGCCCGCCTGCTCTCCGGGCACCAGGGTCACCAGGTAGGCCCTCGAGAGGTCGGCGTCGGTGCGCACCAGCGTCTCGACCACCACCTGCGGCACGCGCTTCTGCGGAGCCACGCCGGCCCCCTCCTTCGGTGCGCAGGCCATCGCGACGACACCGATCAGGAAAAGTACGGGCCGGGTCATGCTCATGGATGCGCCTCCAGCGGATCGCGACCGAGGGCCTTCTGCCAGGCCGCCCGAGCCGTCGCCACGTCGAGCCGCGCCCGCACCAGCGAGGCCTCGGCGTTGGCCGCGGCGGCCTGTGCATCGAGCAGCTCGACATAGTTGCCCGAGCCGGCATGGTAGCGCCCCTCGGCCAGGTGCAGCGCCTCGCGCGACGCCTCGAGCGCGGCCTGCACCGGCTCGAGTCTGGCGCGCGCATCGCGCAGCCGCGCAGCCGCCTGCAACACCTCGGAGCGGATGGCCGCATCGGTGCCGTCGAGCGTGGCGCGCACTCCAAGCGACAGCGCCCGCGCCTCGCGCACCTGGTGTACCGTGGGCAACACGGCCAGCAAGGGTACGGACAGCGTGATGCCGGCGGCCCAGTTCCAGTAGCGCCACTCGGACAGGCTCATACCGACGTCGGTGAAGCTGGCGGCCAGGCCCAACGTAGGGAGCAGGTTGGCCCGGAACGTGCGCACCGCGGCGTCCTGCCCCTCGAGGCGCGCGAGCAGCAGCCGCCGTTCGGGGCGAGCGCCCAAGGCCTCGGCCACCGCGGTCTCGTCCGTGAGCCCCAGCGTCGGCGACAGCTCATCTTCAGGCGGATCGGGTGGGCGCACGGGCGTGATCTCGAGCGCCTGGCGCACGCCCAGCACGGAGAGCAACGCCGCGCGCGTCACCACGGCCTCGTCTCGGGCACCCAGCAGCGCGGCCTCGGCGCTCTGGTAGTCGGCCTCGGTGCGCACCACGTCGATCTTGGGCCGCGCGCCCGCCGCGAATAGCGAGCGCGCCCGCTCGGCATGCACCTTCGCCTGATCGCGCGCCCGCTCGGCCACGCCCACCATCTCGTCGGCGGCCAGCACCGCGTAGAAGCGCAGCACCACCTCGTACCAGGTGGCCAGCCGCCGCGTCGCCAGATCCTCGCGCGCCACCTGCGCGCCAGCCGCGGCCTGGTCGTTCACGCCCGCCGTGCGCCCGAAGTCGTACAGCGGCTGGGCCAGGCTCAACGAGAAGTTGTAGGCGTTGTACGAGGTGCCCTTGGGGTCGGCCAGGGTGAACGACGTGGGCAGGAAGCCCGGGCGCGGCGCGGTGTTCCCCGTCTGCCGCGCGTAGGAGACCGACGCCGTGAGCGAGGGCATGTACCCGGTCTCGGCCAGGCCCCGACGCTCGTCGGCCGCCTCGACGCTCGCCGCACCCGCCCGCACCGACGCGTTGTCGCTGAGCGCCATGGCCAGCGCCTCGTCGAGCGTGAGAGCGCGCGGTTCGGCGCACACGGCCGCCGGGAAGGATGTCAGGGCGAGCAGGATCAGGCTTCCGGGAAGCAGGGAACGAGCGGTCATCGAGGACGCCTCCGGCGCGCCGGGCCAAGAGGCTACACCAATTCCGGAGAGGCGTCGACGATCGCACGCTCAGCTTCCGCGCCGGGCTTTTGCCGGATGGGCGAAACGCAAGGGTGATCCTCGACCGGCGCCGACGCACCGCCGCGGAGAGCCGACCGCGCGGTCATTTTCGGTCGACAACGGCCCGCCATCCCTGTACGTTTCGGGTCGATCGGCCGCCTCCCGGGAGACTCGCGTGATCCGTGCTCCGTGGCTCCTCCTCCTGGCCTCGCTCGCGGTCGCGCGGGCCGTGCACGCCGAGGACCTCGGCCTCGACGAGGCCCTGCGGCTGGCCGACTCGAACGCCTTGAGCCTCACGCAAGCCCGCCTCGACGAGCGCCGGGCCACGTACGACTATCGGGGAACCCTGGGCGACTTCGGCCCCAAGCTGCAGACCACCCTGCAGTACCAGCATTGGGACAAGGAGCTCCGCTTCGCGCTCGACCTGCCGCCCGATGTCGCCGCGCTGGCGGGCGACATGGGCGACTCGGTCATCCGCAAGCAGGACACCTACACCTGGGGCGTCACGGTCGTGCAGCCCCTCACGCCGCTCTGGACGGTGTGGCACGCCGCACGCATCGCGGATCTGAACCTCGACGGCTCGCACCTGGCCGAACTGGTCGAGCAGCGCCGGGTGCGCCTGGCGGTGTACGAGGCGTGGTTCGGCGTGCTCGAGGCCGCGCGGCAGGCCGCCGTGCTCGCCAAGATGGACGAGACGATCGAGGGGCACCGCAAGCGCGCCGCCGACTTCGTCGACGCGGGCCTGCTGCAGAAGGCCGACCTGCTGGCCATCGAGGTGCAGCTCGAGCAGGTGCGCCAGGCTCGTGCGCTGGCCGAGACCGGCCAGGATCTCGGCCGAGAGCAGCTCTCGCTCCTGCTCGGACGACCGCTGGGCCCCGACGTCACGCTGGTCGAGCCCCAAGCCCCCGCTCCGCTGACGCTCTCCATCGAGGCCGCCACCGACGAGGCCCGCGCCAACCGCCACGAGCTGCAGCGCGCCGAGCTGGCCGTGCGCATGGCGCGCCTGGGCCGTTCGCTACGCCTGATCGACTTCGCGCCCAGCGTGTCGGCGCTGTTCAACTACAGCCGCGCCACCGCCAGCAGCTTCGGCTCTCCCGACCAGTGGTTCGTGGGCTTGAACGCCGAGTGGACGCTCTGGGAGTGGGGCAAGAGCTACCACGGGCTGCGCGCCAGCGGCGTCGACGTGCTGAAGGCCGAGACCGCCGTGAGGCAGCTCGAGCAGGCCGTGCGCCTCGAGGTGCGCGCGGCGTGGCTCGGCGCCCGCACGTCCTTCGACAACATCGCCCGCACCACGCGCGCCGTCCAGCAGGCTGGCGAGGCCCTGCGCCTGCAGCTGGCGCGCTTCGAGCAGCACCTGGCCCAGAGCACCGACGTGCTCGACGCCGAGTCGCGGCTGCTCCAGGCCGAGAAGGATCACGCCGCCGCGGTCTACGGCCACGCCCTGGCCCACGCGCGGCTCCTCGACGCGATGGGGAAGACACCATGAACCTCACGCCGCGCGAAGACCTCACCCCCTGGCCCCCTCTCCCTGGCAGGAGAGGGGGAACGCCGATGGTAGCTGGCAGAGCCCCCCTCGCCCTTCAGGGAGAGGGGGGGTGGGGGGGTGAGGTCTCCGCCACGAGAGTCCTCGGGCGCACGGTTGGCCTCCTGCTCCTCGCGCT
>Ga0172370_10001856_pt1 | contig 31302 bp, 19 predicted proteins | sample LakKiv5m_FD_114538 | JGI IMG/M metagenome (GOLD analysis project Ga0172370, IMG submission 114538) | Freshwater microbial communities from Kabuno Bay, South-Kivu, Congo - kab_022012_11.5m | ecosystem: Environmental > Aquatic > Freshwater > Lake | place: Democratic Republic of the Congo...
ATCAGCTCGACCTACCAGCAGGGTATTACATCGCGCATATTGAATCGGATATGTTTAACTTAAATCAAAAGGTTCGAATTGCAAATTAGGCTTTTGTCTGTAAATTTTTAGGTTCAAAGGGAAGAGTACCGTTTTTTGGTTACAAATTTTAACAAGCCGAAAAAACAGTGTGTTATTGACTTGTTTTCCAATGACCTTAAATTATAAAAGTGGGTTTTTTTTGAGAGTTCCTTTCACACTGAAAAATAGAATACTGAAAAAAATATTTTGAAATATTATTTTATCTTTGCAATAGTTGAAAACACTTAACATTTAAAGCTAATGAAAATTTCTACTCTTTATTTGATGCTTTTTTTAGTTATTTCACTGTCCTGCGAAATGCTGAAAGCACAGGAACTTGAAGTAACCCCAGGAAAAATGACCTTTGCTACAAATCCGGGGTCATCACAAACACAGCAGGTTTATGTAAGAAATAAAGGAAATACTGAGCAATCCTTTATTTTCACCCTTGCCGACTGGCTCACCGATGATAAAGGCGAAGCAAAATACTTTAGTCCGGGTACTACAAGCCGATCCTGTGCCGACTGGATAACCGTATCACCTTCTCTTGTTACACTTCAACCCAACGAATCAGCACCTGTAAATGTTACCATGCTGGTTCCCAATGACAATTATTCTACCAAATGGGCGGTATTGTTTGTCGAATCGGCTGTCGAAAAAACCGGTGCCAAAGCCATCGATAAAAATGTTCAAATGGGGATTAATGTTGCTGTAAGAATTGCTGTGCCGATATTTCAATCTCCCGCCAGCAATACTTTGTACAAAGGTACAATTGAGAAAATTACCGAAACCATCCTTGATAACAATACCCGGAAATATGAATCGCAAGTGATAAACCTTGGCGATAAAATTTTGAACTGTAAAGTATATTTCACCATTGCAAGTGTAGCAACTGCCGAAGAAATAACATCGGACCCGATTGAGTTTTCGCTGCTTCCTGAATCGACCAAAAAAGTTGATTATGTTTTGGACAAACCGCTCGCAAAGGGACAGTACTCGGTAACAGCAATTCTGGATTACGGGTATAATGATAATTTGGAAGGCGTCCAGCTCGACATCGAAGTTAAGTAACCTAAAGATATGCTGAAAAGCACATTCCTGTCGCTGTTTTTATTATGTGGGATAAATAATCTTTCCGTTGCTCAAGTTTTTCGTTTTGTTGATACAAGCTATTTTTTTAACGACCACCAAAGGATTAAATCCATTATCAGTTTCGGGGTAAATGAGGGTGATGCATTGAGGGATGGCCCTGCCAGGTATTTCTATGTTACCGGAAAATTATGGCAAACCGGTATTCATAAAAATGATAAAATGGACAGCCTTTGGATGACCTATTATCCCAGTGGGGTGACTAAAAGGAAGACTTTTTATATCAATGGTCTGAAAACAGGTATCGTTGAAAACTATTATGAGAACGGAAAATTTAAAAATACCGGGAGTTATCTGAACGACTCCCTGGATGGTTCGATGATCCTATATTATCCGTCAGGAGAAGTCCAGGAAACCAGAGAATATAAACACAACAAACTTAATGGCATAACCACAGGCTTTAACCCGAATGGTAGCCTGAGTTATCGTTTTAACTATGCCGACAGCGTCCAGGATGGTCTGTATGAACGATATTATTTGTCCGGAATTTTAAAGGAAAAGGGTACGATCAAAGACCAAAAGTTTTATGGAAAGTACAATTCCTACTATGAAAACGGCCAGGTTGAGAAAGCATACGAATATAATAATTTCGACATCAACGGACCATACGTCGTGTATTTCGACAATGGGCAGGTAATGATGAAGGGGAATTATATCAGGGGAAGGATTCAGGGGCTCTGGCAACAGTTTTACGACACCGGAAATCTATATGAAAGCGGACAATATATCGAAGGAAACCGTGAAGGTACCTGGAGGAGTTACTATCCTGACTCCTCGCTATACATGGAAGGCGGTTATTTTCATGGAGTTCCCGAAGGTTTATGGACAGTGTATTATCCCAATGGAATGAAAAAACAAACAGGCATGTTTAAAAACGGGGTGTCAGAAGGTGCGTGGCAATTCTTTTATGAAAATGGCCTGATCAGAGTTAAGGGATCTTATGCAAACAACAAAGAAAATGGCCATTGGGTTCAGTTTTATGAAAGCGGACAAGTCAGATTGGATCTGTATTACACCAATGGTCAGTTAAACGGCATACTAACAGCCTATGATGAACAGGGTGGCATTCTGGAACAGGCAGAATATCTCGAAAACAAACTTATCAGGACAATCAAATAACTGATGCACTTCGTTTGCCGGAGATATTAAATTAGGGAGGGGGAAATTTTAATGAAAAAATGCTTATTCATGTTTTTTTATCTGGTGATCCTGTTAAGCCATTTACATTCACAGGATATCCCACCACCAAATCCATCGCTGACAATAAATATTGTTTCAGGATATAGTGTGATGTTTTTGTTTGACAACCTGGATAAATTTAAAGACGGAATCATGAACGGCGGACAATCCACTTTTATAAGGGTGGGCTCAGTAACCGACTGGCAATTACAATTTAAGGCCGACCAAAGCATTTTTTATGGAGACAATGATCCCGGTAGCCAGATGGAACTGAATAATGTTGGACTAACTGTGATCTCCACAGGGACAAACCTGGACGACGGTTCCAATATTATTAACTATGCCAAGACGGTTCCAATAGCATTGGACGCCACCGATGTTACAATACTCACCAAAGGTACCCTTACCAATAAAGGATTTGGTGTTGCCAATGCCTTTACGTTAAATTGGGAAATGGGAACCAGGCGAGGCAACATGAATAACCAGAGTATGTTGGAACAATTGTTGAACCCCGACACATATTCGCTAAACATCGTGCTTACTTTGTCGGTTGTTCCGTAGTTTGCTTCACCCTTAACTTATAACCTAAGTCGCAACCAAAAGTTAAGTCGCCGGAAAAGTGTATCGTGATATGTTTTTCGGATGCGAATTCATGTCATAACAATTTATTGAGTGGGTTATTATGAAAAAAATATTGGTAGTTGATGACCAAGAAATAAACCTCAGGATGCTTGAAAGTGTACTCAATCTGTACATTCCCGACTTTAAGGTCCTGCTTGCCACTTCCGGCAGCGAAGCCATTGAGATGGCACGCAGTGAAATGCCCGATACCATTTTGCTCGATTACCTGATGCCTCAGATGAACGGTTTTGAAGTTTGTAAAGCCCTGAAAAATGACGAATTAACAAAACCAATTCCCATCCTGATGATTTCCGCCCTTGGTGATGATGCTAAAATCAGGACCGAAGGTCTTTATGCCGGCGCAGATGCTTTTATTTCAAAACCATTTGATGTTTATGAATTGTTGGCATTGGTTAATGTAATGCTCCGGATCAAAAATGCGGAAGACCTGTTAAGGAAGCAAAATGATCAGTTAGAAGTCTTCATAAGAAAACAAACCAAGGATTACCAGGACAATGAAGAGCGGTTTTTGCAAATTTCAACCCATGCGTTGGAATTCTTCTGGGAGATTGATACCGATGGGAAATTTACCTACTTAAGCAAAGCCGCCGAAATAATATTGGGCTATCCGGTTAGTGAAATTATAGGCAATAAACGCTTTTTTGATTTTTCCTTACCCAAAATCAGAGGTTTTATCAGGAATGAATTTTCTGACATACTAACAACCCGGAATAAAATTAGTGGTGCCGAGTATTTGTTTCTGCACAGTAGTGGAAAAAAAATCTGGTTAACCATTAATGGTTTCCCCATTTATGATAAGGACAATTATTTTATTGGATTTCGCGGAGTTTGTAACGATAATACACGTCGCCGGCAGGCTGAGGAGGGCCTCAAGGAAAGCCTCGAAGAAATCAGGGCATATCAGAAAAAACTTAAAAACCTGAATCTGGAGTTGACTTTAACCGAAGAAAAGGAGCGTAAACGCATAGCCGAATACATTCATGATGCCATCGGCCAAACACTCTCAATTACCTATCTGAAATTGTCCTCTGTGTTAAATGCAAACCTCCAGCCAGGGGTATATAAAGTTGTTAAGGAAGCGTCGGAAATGATTAACAGTGCGATATTGGAATCGAGATCCCTAACTTACGATCTCAGCCCACCGGTGTTGTATGAATTTGGGTTGATTCCGGCAATAAAATGGAAACTCGAACAGGTTAGCACCAAAATGGGGATAAAGACACAATTTAGCGGGGACCAGATTCTGCTGACCCTGGATTCAACGGTTAAAATAGTGGTTTACCGGATTATCTGTGAATTACTGGCCAATATTATAAAACACGCCGATGCCAGTTTAATAAAAATTGAAATTGAAAAAAATCCGGAGAATTATTGCATTTCGGTTATTGATAATGGTGTCGGATTCAAAGAGAATAATGTTTCAGGGCCAACCAACAAAAGGGGTTTTGGCCTGTTCAGCATTTACGAACGCCTCGAAGCGATAAAAGGGTCGTTAATTATCGAATCAGATAAACAGTGGGGAACAAGAGCAAATGTAATTTTACCTTTAAATGAACAGTAATATGCGAATAAAAATAATTGTTGCCGACGATCATCAATTATTCCGTGAAGGATTGGTGAATTTGTTATCCAATTCCGAAGAAATCGAGATTATTGCCAAAGCCGAAAATGGCAAAGACGCAATTGAAAAAGTGGCAAAACACCATCCTGATATGATCATTATGGATATTGGCATGCCTCTGATTAACGGCGTTGAAGCTACGCAGATATTACATAACCAATATCCCGACCTGAAAGTAATTGCGCTTTCAATGCATGCCGACAAAAATTATATTAAAGGTATGCTTGAAGCCGGTGCGCTGGGTTATCTGCTGAAAAACAGTACGTACGACCAACTCCTTGATGCAATCAGAACTGTTTATAGTGGTAAGAAATATCTTAGCGAGCAAATTACTGAAGTACTCATCGATAATTACCTGGGCAAAGATGAGGTTATCCCAACAAAAGTTCCTGATCTTACCGAAAGAGAGTTTGAAATCCTGAAACTATATGCTGAAGGTAAATCTGCGATGGAAATAGCCAAACAGCTGTTTGTCAGTACAAAAACCGTTGGCACACATAAACAAAATATTATGGAAAAATTAAATCTCAAGTCCACGGTTGATATGGTTAAATATGCGATCAAAAACGGCATTGTTACCCTTTAATAGCCGGAAAACATTAGACGTTTTCTCTTTTTTTTAATCACTCGTTATAGTATATAGCGTTTTTAAGCGTCTGTAAATTGATAAATGAAGGAACAGGACCTTCAATGTCAAACTGACCAAAATACTATTTGCCGCAATAAAACTTAATGAGGGTTCCTTTTTGTAAAATGGGATAAGTTTTTGTGAAGTTGTCTCTCATCTTTTCTGAACCTATAAATCAGGTTTCGACACCCCGTATTTGAGGGAATCGCCTATTGTGTAAGGCTATAAAATGGTAGTAATATTGTATTGTGGTTTTTTCAATTTGTTCTTTCATAAATTAATTCTAAAATTTACTTAAAAAATTGTGCTATGAAAACTTTTACTAAGATTTTGATTTTGATTTTTGGTTTACAATCTGTTAGCTTGTTTGCTCAAGACACTGAAACAGTTCTTTTTACAGCAGTCCTTCAATCGGTTCTCAACCTTAATGTAACCGGTGGTGCAACCCAGACTGCAACCTTTGATACCCCGGCCAAATATAACCTGGGTATTGATGCTGTGGGTACTACAACAGTTACTATGGAATCGACCAGTAACTGGAATCTGGCTATTAGTGCCCCTAACTTCACAGATGGTGCTGCTGCTATTATTCCCATTAACAATGTGGGTGTATGGTGTAATGCAACTGGTGCGCATACAATTGGTGGCGAGGTTTCCTGTTCGAATACGTCATTGGCAACCGCAATGGGTCTTACCATTGCATCGCAGGTGTTGATTGACAATTTGGGGGGAAATGGGGGAACCGCTGCGGATAATGCATTTACTTTAAACTGGACTATGGGAACGATGAACGGGACGATGAATCCATTAAGTATGTTCACTCAGCTGGCCAACGGTACCATCGCAAACATTGGAACTTTTACCACAACCGTCAGTTTAGTATTGACTGCAGAGTAATAAGTTTTCTAAGAACAATTGAAGAGGAATGCGGTGAACACTGTATTCCTTTTTTTTTGATCAAAGGTGAAAGGCAAACCTGTAAATTTTCAAAATCATTAACAAATAACAGATGTCTTTTAAATGACATCAGTATTTAGGAAGCCCGTTCTCATCTTTTCTGAACCAAAATTTCAGATTTCGACACCCTGCTTTTAGGTGCTTTACCTATTGTTTCATGGTTCGAAGAGGTATTAATATTGTACGGTAATTTATTCAAATTGTTCTGAAACATATGTCTATTCTAAAAAAACTAAATTAACTGTGTTATGAAAACTTTTACAAAAATTTTTATTTTGATGTTTGTCATGCAAGCGACAAACTTATTTGCACAAGACACTGAAGTAGTTAACTTTACAGCAGTCTTCGAATCGGTACTCAATCTCAATGTAACGGCCGGATCAGATCAGACAGCTACTTTCAATGCACCGGCACTCTATAACCTGGGTATTGATGCTGTGGGTTCTACAACTGTAACCATGGAATCGACCAGTAACTGGAATCTGGCAATCAGTGCTCCTGATTTCGTTGAAGGGGCATCTGCAGCCACTATACCTATTGATAACCTTGGTGTATGGTGCGAAGCTACCGGATTACATACTATTGGAACTGAGGTTAGCTGTGCAAACACTTCCCTGGCAACATCAATGGGAATAACAATTGCCCCTCAGGTACTGATAGATGCATCAGGTGAAAACGCTGGAACTGCTGACGATAATGCTTTTACTTTAAACTGGACTATGGGTACCATGCAAGGTTCAATGAATCCTATAAGCATATTCACCCAACTGGCCAACGGAACTATCGCAAATATTGGAACTTTTACAACAACAGTCAGCCTGACACTGACAGCACAATAACAAGTTTTCTAAGAACAATTGAACAGGGATACGGCATTCGCTGTATTCCTTTTTTTCGCACGAAAATTTGATTACATTTGTGAAAATGAAAATGCAGGCAAAAATATTCTTATTGGGTTGTTTTGCAATTTCCCTTTTTATTTCTTCAGCCGGAATTGCCCAGGAAAATATTATCGAAACTCAATTTCAAACCAGGCTTGAATCGGTTTTAATTTTAAATGTTGATCCTGAAATACGGATTGAGTTTGGTTTGGATGAAGTTAACGATAATCTTTATCAAATAACCAAAGCACCGGATGCAATTAACTTCAGTGTTGAATCAACCGAAAACTGGAACCTCTCGATAACGGCTTCGGACCCTTATTTCAGAGGTGTAAATGATCCAACTCAAAAAATACCGGTCAGTTTTCTCGGATTCTACATCGAAAGCATGGGTACAAACTGGGACAATGGTGTTTTTTCCAATATCAATAACCGGACAAAAGATACGATAATCTCTCTCTCTGATGAAAAAACCGTTGTACTTGCAAACGGAAGACGGAATAATATCGGTGGAACCGATAAAAATTCATTCATTTTGCGATGGAAATTCCTTACCGAAGACAACGAGTTGACCCTTAAGAAGTTTTCAAATCTCAACCTGAAAGACGACAATTTTATCGGAAGGTTTTACATAACATTATCCGAAAGTCATTCCAACGGATCATCGATTAATCTTCCAAATATTAAAGAAAACCCTACTCCTGAATCCATGGATCCGCTGGTCATTCAAGATATTGAAACTCCCGTTTCACCATGGAATTCCAGTTACAATAAGGAAGCCGAGGCTCCTGGAAATGCTCCCGTTGAGACTCCTGAGAAGACCCCGGAACAGGAACCCAAAAAAGAACCATTAAAAGAACCAATAAAAGGAAGTTAAAAAGGTTTTAGCAGCTTATTTTGGTGATGGGAGAATTACGAATTTTTTATAGGAATTGAGCTCCAACTTCCTTTAGGAGACAAATTTAAGGATGATCATAGAACGGTCGTTAATGTTTGCCTTCCTGAAATTCCCCGCCATTCTTTATTCTTTAATCGATTGGTTTGTAAAGATGTATCATTAAAAAACCTGCCATGATAATATGTCAGAAAAGGGTTTACCATCATGTAAAGTTCCGCAGTTTAAACCTTGCTGTTTTAAGTTCCCGATTGGTATTGAAGAAGAGAGAAAAAATATCTATTATTGTATTTAAATGCCTGATCATTTAATGAGTGGAATCAGTCAGGAAAATAATTTTTTTCGTAAATTCACTGCGGTGTTCAAAACCATAAAACTACCTTGGATATTCTCACGTATTGCATTGGTAATTTACCTCGGGCACAGCATGAATGCTTATTCCCAAATTCCCGCAGAAGCCGGGAATACATACCCGATATCATCTTCTTTTATTAAAGCTTCAATTCTTCAAAAAAGCGGTGATTTAAGTTTTAATGTAATCCGGATTTTCAATAACACCGACAGCGCCGTCAGGATCAAACCCATTCTTGTTCTACCCGATGAATGGGCGATGTTCAGCAAATCATTTGTCGATACGATCATTCCAGCCAGGGATAGTCTTTCCTTGTCGTTCAGTTTTCGTATTTCCGCGCGTGCCAATGCTGATAAGTGGCATAAAGTGAAATTTCAGGCCTTTTCGATGGATAATCAGTTATTGGATGAAAGTAGCTTTCGGGTGGACATCGAAGCATTTCACAAATGGGATGTAATCATTCCGCAAAAAAGAATATTTTTTTTCCCCAGGACCAAAAAGGCCGAATTCGAAATCGTCGTATTGAACAGGGGAAATACAACAGAGGTTATTACACTCGACATTCAGCCCGATAATAAATTAAGTCTTGACCCTTTAAGCAAGTCTGACTTTAATCCCGAAATTTTGCTCCGGCCGAACCAGGATACCACTTTAAAATTTAAAGTAAATTATATTTATGCCGAAAACCGGATTTTCGACATCAGTAAGGTGCAGATACACGCCAAAGCAAATAATGAAGAAATTTACAGGGCAATTTTAATCGAAAAGTATTCTGATACGTATTCTTCATTTAAAATCGACAAGGATTTACCTCATGAAACCGAATTAGGGATCAGGACATTTTCGCAGAACAAGGAAGTTTTACCCTATATAAAAGCACGTGGTGTTACCGAATTCAATAAGATAAGCAGTTTTAAATACAATTTTTCCTATTACGATCTTACCGAAACTGAGGATGTTATCGGTAACAGTTACTACCAGTTTTTGTATAATCAGAAATCACTGAACATTGGTATCGGTGCATTTAGTTCACTTCTGGGCCGTAATTTGTACAGCCGCAACAGCATTATGGCCTCTAATAAAATGAAACTTTCGGCCAGCAGTAGCATCGAGGGTTACACAAGTTTCTCCTATCTCACACCAAAATCGAGTGTTGCTTTGGCATACCGTTACGAAACTAAAGAAATTAATATGCAGATCTCTGCAGCCTATGATATTGATGACCAAAGAAAAACCAACACGGCTTCGTTCATTTATCAGTCCAGTAAAATTCCACTTTTTCCAGGTCATGTAATGAATGTTACTTACTATGGTTACCAGGAATATCATTATCTGAACAAACACTATACACAGACCGGACTTGCATGGGATTTTAATTATTATGGCCATATTGGCAAGAATATCGAACTGCAGGTAGGTCAAAACTACGGTTCGCCGGATATTCCCGGACCACAGATGGGGATACTCAATTATGTGATCAAGTCGAAATATTATTTTTCGGAAAAGAAGAACTACTTTTCTGCCAATTATGCCAATAATTCGCGCGACTATTACCAGGTTGGCCATGAAGGAAATAAGCTTCCGAATATTTTTTTAAAAGATCAGTACGTCAGCTTGTTGTTCCATACCGACATTAACCCAAATTACAGATGGTCGCTGGGACCAAGTGCTGAAATTTTTAATTCCTCCACACCTACTTCAACCGCCGGTGATTATGTGGGCTTTATTATCAGGAAATTTAGAATGGAGTACAATGCATACATTGGCCGGTACCTTTTGGTTAATTTGAAGACAGGCTACAGCAAACAGTTTAACAATAAGGCAATCCTGACCAATGATCAACTATACGATTTCCATGTTCAATCCGATTATAACCGGAATGGATATGGGCTCAGGCTGACATACGATTACGGTCCGATGGTAAATACTGGTCTTTATCAAAATGCCATTGATGCCAGCAGCAATGGATTCAATTTTTCGCCTTTTATGATCAAATCATATTGGAATGGCCGCATCAGCTTTACACTTTTTACAAATTACAACTATCGGTTCGACCTGAAATATGGCTCTCTCAATATTAATCCTAAAGTTGAAACCTATCTTTTCAGGGATTGGTACTTTGTTCTCGGGGGTACTTATAATCATACCAGCCAGGATTATGAGGGCCATCAGTTTAAGAGTTCGTTTTATTATCTTGAGTATGCCATTAAAAAAAGGTGGGGGAGTACCGGAAAAGCGAAATCGAGGAAAGAACTGGTGCGGCTGAAAATTCAGTTGTTCCAGGATGATAATGGCAACGGAGTAAGAGATCAGTTCGAAAAAGGCATTCCGTCAGTGAAAATAAGAATCGTCCTGACAAATACAGCCAAACAATCGTTGGCCGAAAAGCTCCCCGTCGAAATTACATTATTGTCCAATGAAACGGGTACTGTGTATTTCGACGATATACCAAAAGGGTTCTACGATATTTATATCACCCCGCTTGGCGATTTAAAGGAATATTTTTATATGGGGAAAGGAATCGAAATGGTAGAACTTACCAAAACAAAAACCTACATGATTCCATTTCAGAAAGCCAACAAAATTGTTGGGCGGGTAAAAGTAATCCGCCAAAAATTTATCAAAGAGGGAGAGGAGAATATTGATCTTGCGAATATAAAAATAACCGCTTACAATAATCAGGGGAGCAGTTATTCAACATTTACAAACAAAGAAGGTCAGTTTCTGATTTATGCCCCTGGTGGACTTACTTATTATCTCAGGATAGAAAATGTGTTTGGTAAAAATTTTAAGATCATTGCAAACGATATTCCCACAAATTTATCAGAATCGGTAAGTAATCCGATCATTTTTGAGGTTGTTGAGGCAAAAAGAGAAATCAAAATTAAAAAAGCAGAACCCAGCCCCGCAGATACTGCTGTGCGACAAGCCCAGAAATTTAAGGTTTTGGCAGGTGATGTTTATAACAGAACAGGTGAGTTAAATCCTGTCGATAAAAATGCTGCCCCCGATTTTAATATGTCTTCCAGTCCCATACAGGAGCACGAGATGATCCGGGGAATGTACTATGTGGTTATCGATCAGGTTAAAACCAAACAGGAAGCAGTGAAGTATTTGGGAATCGTTGAAGAACTTGGCATCAGGGCATATATCGGCTACGAAAAACCGGAAGGCAGTTTTTTTATATTTACAAATTACTATAGCTCAAAAGCTGAAGCCAAAAAGGAACTTTCCGGACTGAAGAAAGCCGAATTAAAATCAGCAACCGTTCTTCAATACCAACGGAAAAATACCGCAAACTAAACTGTGATATATTTGTCGTTACCATTTATTAAAAATGACCAACTTGCCAAAAAAATCTGTGTGAAGGATTAAATTCGTACCTTTGTTAAAAATCAAAACATTATGACAGAATTTAGGGAAAAATACATCAATCCTTTCACAGATTACGGTTTTAAAAGACTTTTTGGCGAAGAACCCAACAAAGACTTGTTGCTTGACTTCCTTAACGAACTACTAAAAAAGGAACAAGGCGAAATTACAGAACTTACTTATCTGAAAAATGAGAACCTCTCGACAACAGAGTTAAACCGGAAAGCTATTTTTGACCTATATTGCACAAACGAAAGGGGAGAGAAATTCATTGTAGAATTGCAGAAAACAAAACAAAAATTCTTCAAGGACAGGACTGTCTATTATTCGACTTTCCCAATCAGGGAACAAGCTGTAATTGGCAGTGAATGGAATTTTGAGCTTAAAAAAGTTTACACCATTGCAATCCTCGACTTTGTATTTGACCAAGACGAAAACCAGCCAGAAAAGTTGCGCTATGATGTAAAACTGACCGACATAGAAACAAAAAAAATATTCTATGACAAACTGACTTTCATATATTTGGAAATGCCCAAGTTCAACAAATCGGCTGACGAACTTGAAACAAAGTTTGACAAGTGGCTGTATGTATTGAAAAACCTCCATAAACTTGACCGAATCCCCGAAAAGTTCAAAGAAAATATCTTTTTAAAACTATTTGAAACAGCGGAAATAGCTAAATTCAACCAGCAGGAATACCAGGAATATGAAGACAGTTTAAAATATTACAGGGACATCAAAAACTCATTAGATACTGCAAAAGAAGAAGGAAAGATAGAAGGAAAGATAGAAGGAAAGATAGAAGTAGCAAAAAATTTACTTAGAAACAATGTATCTATTGATATAATTATAAGCTCAACTGGACTAACCAAAGAAGAAATAGAAAACCTGAAAGAGTAACAATTGGTAACACTTTGTAGCCGGCCATGTCGCAGTGAAACTACGGAGCAGAATTGAAAACTTAGTACAATCTGCGCCACAGGCGGCTACAAGTTGCCGCTATAATGCAGGATTTAAAGACGTTCGTCTTGACTGAATTAAAAACCAGTAATTTAAAACTCGACCATAATTCCAATTGTCGGCAAAACAGTTCCTGATGTTGTTGCAAGTCTTTTCAACTTGTAAAGTTGTTCATTCGGTGGCGCTGATGGATTGACAATGACAGGCAGTCCGGCAGCATCAAGTTCACGAACATAAATTGGCGCCGATTCGGCCTGGAAATTTAACAGGTTTTGAATATCCACATAAAGCATGAGTGACCATTTATCAAAGAAATACTGCTTATCAACCCGCATATCGAGCTGGTTAAAGCTGCTTAGCCGCAATGCATTAAACCGGTTGTAATCTAAATATGGCCCACCCTGCACATTCCAGGCTTCTACATACGACGATTTTCCAACATCATATGGTGTGTAAGGCTGTCCGCCGATAAACCGCCACTTCCCGCCAATATTCCAGTTTTTCTTCAGTTTCTTCAGAACTGTAAAATTCAGCAGGTGCTTATTATCCCAGGCTGAGGGGATGTAATCGCCATTTTTGTCCTGAAATTTACTTCGGACAAAGGTGTATGAAAGGATGTCATTAAAGCCATGAAAATCCACATCCCGTGCATAGAGTTCAAAACCGTAAGCATGTCCTTTGTTTGTCGAAACCACCGCTTCATTTCCATAAACCCCAAAGTCGGCGCCTTTGCTGGCAATGCTCACCGAATCGACAACCGAAAAGGGATAATTGTGATAATCCTTGTAGAATCCTTCGAGGGATATTTTAGAATTATCGTCCGGCCTTAATTCTAAACCAGCCACGTAATGATCGACGCTGATGTAATCCAATCCGTTTTCATTATTTACAAAATTGCCGTTATTGTCGGTAAACCCAAGTGTGGTATAGGGAGGTCGCTGAAAATATTTACCAATATTGGCATTGAGAAACCATTTTTCGGTGAAGGCATAAGATGCCGAAAACCGGGGTGAAAACTGCCGGAACATGTTCGACATTGACGGAGAATAATCGTTGGCATCCATCCTGGCACCCAGCGAAAGGGTAAGACGATCGGTAAAAAAACCATGACTAAGCTGGCCAAAAGCACTCCAGCTCAAAATATCGAGCCTGGCTTTCCTGTTAAATGTTTGAATGTTGCCCGCAATAAACTGTTTCTGAAAAGTTTTATCCTCGAAATTCGAAAGTTGAAACCCTGCACCATAATTATAATTCCATCCGGCTCTGGTACCGGTAAACTCGTAACGCAATTTGTTTTCGGTTTCGGTTGAGTTATAATCAAGTATTTTCATCGAGTCTGCTTCAATGTTGTCCTGGTATTTGTATGCAACGTTATTTAAGGCATTGCGGCTCAGGGCAAGGGTATGGAAACCATTTGCCGAGAAGTGCCGGTAAACCAGTCCGGCCGTATAACTCCACTGGTCATTTTCGGGAAGGTAGCCCAGGATATATTTTTGTTCTTCAGTGGGATTTTTAATGCCAAGGTTTAGGCGGTTCCGGTCGAAGGCCCCTAAACCGATAATGGTAAACTGGTTTTTCTTATCGATAGTCAGTTTATACTTAAACTGCAAATCGTTGTAAGCAGGTAAAAAGGGTAGTCCGATGATATCAAATAAAAACTGGAGGTATGATCTTCTGACCGAAAATATCAGCCCTGAATTTTTTGTAAGCGGCCCGTTGGCGGTAAAACCAAGATCGGTTGCCCCAAAGGTTGTCCTGTAATTCCACTTGTCTTTGTTCGGGTCGATCATTTTAAAATCGATTACCGAACTCAATGCATTGCCTGCGCTGGCAGGAAAAGCACCCGAATAAAAATCTACTTCACGGATAAAATCGACATTTATGATACCCACCGGACCGCCGGAAGCACCTTGCGTTGAAAAGTGGTTGATGATTGGGATTTCGATGCCATCGAGATAAAATGAGTTTTCGGCAGGGCCGCCACCTCTTACGATTACGTCGTTGCGTTGTGCCGGGGTAGAGGCAACACCCGGGAGAGTCTGAAGCATTTTTGAAATGTCGCGGTTGGTTCCCGGGTTTCGCTCGATTTCTGAAATATTAAGCCTTCTGATCGAAAGCGGACTTTCCCGGTCGCGACGAAATGGTGAGGCCCTCACCACAACCTCAGCGAGTTTAATGGAAGTTTCGACCATCGGAAGACTGACAAAAACCGTTTTGGCATTTGTTACAAGAAAGTCCTCACTTGTATATTTTTCGTATCCCACCGAAGTGGCAGTTAGTTTTACATATCCCGGTGCAATTACCGAAAAAACAAAATTTCCATTGAGGTCGGTAGTGGTACCGATGCTTGTTCCCGAAATTATGATGTTGGTAAACGGCAGTGGGTCATTATTTTTGGCATCAAATACCCGACCTTCGATTTTCCCGGATTGGGCATAAATGATTGCTGCTGAAAAAAATGCCATAAGAAAAAAGGGTCCCTTTCTGATACAAAAGTTGAAAAACGTCATCAGTTTTTAGGTTTTACGATACAGTTTGTCTAATTAAATTTTGAGAAGCTTTAACAAACAGTTAATGAAAAAGTTTTGAGAAGCATTATTTCAGGCTGTATCATATTTTTGAAGAACATTTTTTTGGTTGTAAAAGAGATTCAAAAAAAGAAATCAAGCCATGAAAATATTGGTGAGTGCGATACGGACATCCGTAAACTGGAATGAAAAACCTTCAGCAAGCAGCCGGCCGGGAATGATGTTCTGGCTCGCCAGCAAAATTTCTTCACCGCGCTGTCCCATGGCAAGTTTGATGGCAAACGAAGGAATATGCAACCAGGATGGTCTTTTTAAAGCCCTGCCGAGTTCTCTGGCAAAGTCCTTCATCTTTATAGGTTCAGGAGCCGTCAGATTATAAATTCCAGATGCTTCGGGCTGTTCCATCAAAAACTGAATGGCATCCACCTCATCGTCGATATGAATCCAGGATAACCATTGTTTGCCACTGCCAATATAGCCACCAATACCGAATTGAAATGGTTTTGCCATTTGAGGCAGCGCACCGCCATCTTTTCCGATAACAACACCTGAGCGAAATACAACCAGACGAACATCTTCGTGAAGTCCGCGGGTAGCGTTTTCCCATTGTTGGGTTACTTCCGAAAGAAAACCTTTCCCGGCGGGTGAATCTTCGTTTAAGGAACCGTTAAAACCGGAACCATAAAACCCAATGGCTGAGGCCTGCAACAACACTTCGGGTTTTTTCTCAAGCCGGTTGATGGCGCTAATTACACGTGAGCACAAACCTACACGGCTTTCGATAATTTTTTTTCTTTGAATCTCCGACCAACTTTTTGATGCAATGTTTTCTCCGGCGAGGTTAATAATGCATTTTGAGTCGGTCAAAATTTCGACAAGTTTTAATTCGTCTGTACCGTCCCATTCGCAAAATTCGGCATGTTCACCAAGCAATTTACGGGCATTCTCCGGGTCACGTGAAACAATAGTGAGATCATATTCTTCTTTATCAAGAGCCGTAAAGAGCTTTTTCCCGATGAACCCTGTTGCGCCGAGGATGACGATTTTCATGTTGTGCCACAGATTTTTTACAAATATCCGAAAATCTGATGAATAACTTTAAAATTATCCGGATTTTTCGGAACCGTTATTTATCCTCGACATATTCCCGGTATCAAATTGAGAATCAAATCTCAGCGTGTCTATGATTTAACACTATTTACCCATTACATGCCGGGCAAAATAAAAGTCGCAATCCTCTTTCCTGCTTTGCTTTTGATTTGATGGTCTTCCATTTTTATTTCTGCTTTGCCTTTCTAAAGGATAATGGTCGATTCCCGCTTTTTTCGGTCACCAGTAGTAATCGTGAGGAAAATGAGAAAAAAATCTCTACCCATTCGATCAAACGGGTAAGTGTAATTTACCGACCCGGTGTGAGGGTTTTAAACTGTTTGAAACAGGCCGGGTTTGAAAAAACATCCGGTTAAACAAAGCGGGGCGATTCTCGTACATCAGATAATAACAGGAATAAGCATCCTGTTTTGCAGATATTCTAATCAAAAAAAAAGCTGCCACTTTTGAGACAGCCTCTTTTCTATTTAAAGCAATTCCTTAATCGAAAATCTCTTATTCCACGTACCAGGTTTCACCGCTGTTTAGTAAGTCGTCCATACATTTAATCTTGCTCTGGGCTTTTATCCGGACGATTTGATCTTCCATCAGGTCGTCGTAGGTGGCAAATTTTGCAGAACGAATTACACCAAGGGCTACAGGAAATTCAGGGAATGACATTTTCGCCAGCATCAGGTGAATTCCCGGATCTTCAGAATATTGATCGTGAACCAATAAATCCTTTTCTGTGATTCCATTCTGTCCCAACACCACAACTTCAAGCCGGGTTCCATTCAGGCGGATGCCCTTGTCGCGGTTCTTCCCAAAAATCATTGGCTCGCCATTTCGTAATATCAATAGGTGTTCGTCCCTATTTTCTTTATCGGTAAGTACATTGTATGCACCATCATTAAAGATCACACAATTCTGTAAAACTTCTACAACAGAGGTGCCATCATGTTTTGCGGCTTCAAACATGATTTCAGTCATCAGTTTGGGATTTACATCCACTGCCCTTGCAAAAAATGTTCCCTGGGCACCCAGAACAAGTTCACCAGGATTAAACGGATGCTCGATGGTACCATAAGGCGACGTTTTGGTGCGTGATCCAAGAGGAGAAGTTGGTGAATATTGTCCTTTTGTCAACCCGTAAATCTGATTGTTAAAAAGCAGCAAATTAACATCAATATTCCTGCGGATGAGATGGATAAAATGATTTCCACCAATTGCCATTGCATCACCATCGCCTGTAATAATCCAGACACTTAAACCTGGGCTTGCTATCTTTACACCTGAGGCAATTGCCGTTGCACGTCCATGAATTCCATGAAATCCATAGGTTTGCACATAATAGGGAAATCTTGATGAGCATCCGATACCGGAAATAAATGCAAAATTTTCTTTTTTATACCCAATCTCCGGTAAAACTTTTTCGACTGCCCTCAAAATAGCATGGTCGCCACATCCAGGGCACCATTTTACCATCTGGTCACTTTTAAAATCATCCACATTCAATTGAATCGGTGAACGTTCGATTGTATTTATAATAGGTTCCATGATTACATTTCCTCCAAAATATTGTTAAAATTATTTATTAACTCGGCATTTGTAAAAGGCAGTCCTTGTACCTTGTTATATTGCAGATAGGGTATTTCAGGGAAATTCATCCGAAGATACTGAACAAATTGCCCGCTGTTTAATTCACAAACCACAACCTTTTTAAAGCCTGTTAGAACTTCTTTGGTATTTGATGGCAGAGGGTTGATGTACCTGAAATGGGCATGACTTACTTTTTTACCTTCATTGCGCATCACTTCAACAGCACTATACAAGGCTCCCTTGGTCCCACCCCAGCTTACAACAAGTAAATCGCCTTCATCATCTCCAAAAACTTCCTGTGGTGGTAGTCTTCTATCAATGCGTTGTACTTTTTCGGCACGATACTTTACCATTTTTTCATGATTGAGTGGGTCTGTTGAAACCTGGCCTTCGATATCGGATTTTTCCAAACCGCCAATCCTGTGGCGCAGACCTTCAGTACCCGGAATGGCCCACTGACGGACTAAGGTTTCCGGATCGCGGGCATAAGGTTTAAATGCTGAATTAGCTTTCGCGAGAGGTGGATTAATTTCGGGCAAATCACTCATTTTTGGAATCAGAAATAATTCGGAACCAAAACCAATGTAACCATCAGTAAGTAAAATTGCCGGAGTCATGTGCTCGAGTGAATATTTAGCCGTTTCAAAAGCAGCATAAAAACAATCAACCGGTGAAGATGCGGCAATTACAATCATCGGGGCTTCACCATTACGTCCAAAAAGTGCCTGCAACAGGTCGGCTTGTTCTGATTTTGTTGGCAAACCGGTTGACGGACCACCGCGTTGTACGTTTACCACAACTAGCGGCAATTCAGTAATAACGGCCAGACCAAGTGCTTCAAGCTTAAGCGACAAACCCGGACCTGAAGTTGTTGTACAGGCCATTGCACCTGCAAAACTTGCCCCTATCGACGAACTTACACCTGCAATTTCATCTTCGGCCTGAAAGGTTTTTACACCAAGATTTCGATGTTTGGATAATTCCATGAGGATTTCGGTGGCAGGTGTAATGGGATAGGAACCGAGGAAAAGAGGCCGGCCTGATTTTTCAGAAGCAGCAATTAAGCCCCAGGCTGTTGCAATGTTGCCAGTAATATTCCGGTAATGGCCTTTTGGTAATTTCGACTTGCTCACTATTTTCGATGGGATGGCCTCAATAGTATCGGCAAAGTTAAATCCCGCATTGAGTATGAGTTTATTTGCTTCGGCCACAACAGGATTTTTGGCAAATTTCTTATCGAGAAATTTTAAAGTAAACGCTCTCGATTTGTCGAAAAGGTAATATAAAATACCAAGGGCAAACATATTCTTTGTCCGGTTCACCGATTTTTGATCCAGCTTGAGATCACGCAGGGTTTCCTGGGCAATTTTCTGCATAGGTGCCTTTATCAGTACGTAATCTGATAGACTGCCATCGGTGAGTGGGTTTCCCGGATAACCAGCCTTTTCGACGGTTTTATCCGTAAAACTATCTTCATCGGCAATAATCGTTGCACCTTTTTTAGCCCATTTCAGGTTCGTTTTTAACGATGCCGGATTCATTGCCACCAAAACATCGCTAAGATCCCCCGAAGTATATACCTTTTTCCCAAAATGAAGCTGATAGCCTGAAACACCTGCTACTGTATTTTGTGGTGCACGTATTTCGGCAGGAAAATCGGGAAAGGTAGCCAGGTCGTTGCCTGAAAATGCAACAGTATCAGAAAATAGCATTCCGATTAGCTGCATCCCGTCGCCGGAATCGCCTGAAAGACGAATAACCACTTGTTCTAATTCCTTAATATTTGCTTTTTTATCTGTCATTTTTCGACTTTTTTTAAGTGGACAAAGTTACATACTTTATTTCGTTTGATGTCAAAGGTTTATTGCAAAAAAGAACTCTGCTTTTTCAACTTTCATAATTACAAGAACTTAATCCTGTGAAATTGTTGTATGATGTTATCATATGTATTTTAGTCCCGGATGGAAACTGTGACCGCCAACTATAGCTGAAATGGTTGATTTAGTGGGGTTTTTAAAAATTTCAGTGTTATGTGCACAATTTCGGGATGGTTGCCTATCCTTACACGCGGACCCCAGGTACCTGCTCCTGATGAAACATAAAAATTCGAGTTTTTAATCTTTTTATATCCCCAGCTTAATTTGAAAAAACGCTCAGTAAAAAAGTTCAACGGCCACATCTGTCCGTCGTGTGTATGCCCTGAAATCTGTAAATCAACATTGTTTTCGACGGCCTCGGCAAGGTTAATGGGTTGATGGTCCATCAGAATAACCGGAAATTCCGGCCCGACGTTTTTGAGTAACTCTTTTAAGGATTTGCGTTTCTTACCGGTAAAACCATTCATGCTCAAATCTTCACGGCCGCATAAGTAAAATGAGTTGTTGATGTTAATTGTGGTATCGCGAAGAAAGCGGATGTTAAAATTGCTCAGGTAATTAACCGCTGCATTGGCACCACCAATGTATTCATGATTACCAGTTACAGCAAATACACCATAAGTTGACGACAGACCGACAAAGAATTTTCCCAGGTTTTTCTGAATGACAGGGCTTAGCTCTTCATCAACCAAATCGCCGGGAAACAGGATGAGATCGGGCCTTAATAGCTGAATTTCATTGATGATTTTGGAGAGGTATTTTTCATCGATAATATGCCCAAGGTGAATGTCGGAAGCAAAAGCAATGTTTAATTCGTCCATGCCCGGCACATATTTATTAACGTCAATTACTATTTCTTTAAGCCTGAGATTATTGGCATTCTGATAACCGGCAATAATCAAAATTATCACAACCACCAGTGCAAATGCCATCGAACCTGCTTTTACAACTTTCCAGTTCGACAGGACGAATTCAGGATATAGTGATAAGCCGCCAATTACTAATCGGATGATGTCGAAAAGCAGAATAAACATGATAAAATACAACATGGCTGCAAACCACATACTTCCATAAAGGGCTATAATATCAGCTATATTGATGGGGAGCAGTTTACTTGTAAACCGCATCAGAATGTAAGACAGCGAGAAAACAAGAAAGGCAACCACATAGATAATCAGCAAAGGCCTGGGGGCAAAATTGTGGATCGCCTGCCATCCCCGGATAAAAATATAGTAATTGATAAGGGTGTAGAGTGAAAAAAACACGCCAAAGAATATGTACATCTGAATCCCTTTCATCGGACAAATTTTTGCAAAGGAACAACAAACAGTGGGTTTTGTTTGGAGAAAAGTATTAAGGATTGCATTTTCATTATAAATAGAACAGTGCAATACATTCTTTTCGTGTTACGATTCCTGATTTTAATACAGAATTACCTGAATACACTGATTATTGTGGATTTGAGGGGGTGGTAAGAAAGTGAAGGAAGCCCTGATTACTTATTGTGAAGCGTTCATATAATAGTACCCAGCCGATGATTGAATAATCAGATTCGGTCTTCCTTTGAAAAGGAATTTGCATAATATCTTTTCACAAGGACAATCTTCAAATCAATTTCCGAAAAACAATGATTGCTTTTCAATATTGCTGATTACGTGATTATGACCAGAATCAATGGTTTCTGCACCAATCATGAATCTTTCCCGGATTGATTTCCTGGAAAATATTTCGCGTTGAATATTTAGAATTTCTGGAGTTGTGTCGTTCATTTTAGAACTTCTCATCGTACTTTGTCCAGAGGAAATCGCCGAGCCACCAGGCTTTTTTAACCACTTTATCTCCCCAAGCGTTGGAGTATTTCGTGAGATATTCGATAGTTGCAGCCGGTTTTTTGGCATTATAAAGATTTAGTGCATCCAATTCGATGGTTTTCTGATTATCGAAAAGTTCTTTTTGCCATGGATTCCACACCGCATCTACATCGTGTCGCATATCGCCCCATCGTTGGGCAGTCAATGTCCCTAATCTGTTAAAGACCCACCATGCCGACTGGTTTGAAAAACCTGTCAGTCTTCCATCGGTTTTGTAAGGTGCGGGTAAATCGGTAACGCTGCAATAAACCGGGATGTAAATGGAAGTGGCCACGTTATCCATGGCCAGCCAGACCACACCGCCAATTTCGTTGGGCAGCCAGTTACGGCTTTGGATGATGGTTGCATACATGGTGTACCAGCGGGCAATGGTGCGTTCGCCACGCCATCCCCAGCCACCATTAACTTTAAAAAGTTTATTCGCGTCGTAAGGCATGTGTGGGTTGGCGAGCGGGGAAATAATGGTTTTGCCATCATCGCCTGTAACGGTGAGGTCTTTTACCATGTCGAAATCGGTGCCTTCGTAATAATCTTTAAAAATCATAACCAGCTGATTGAGTGTCACTTTTTTGTCCGGTCTAACCGAGAACGGATAGTTTTCCTGATTTGGATCGAGTTTCAGAGATGGAGCCACCAAATCGAATACGCGCCATTCGCGGCGACGGGAAGCAAGCGACGTTCGGCTTTCAGGGGCATATGCATAACACCACCTGAAAGGTCCCTGGTCTTTTTTCCACCAGCCACTGTCGATGGCCATTTTAAACACATTTTCACTCGCCATAAAATAATCAGGATCGGCAAGGTTAATTTCTTTGATTGTGCTGGCGTTGGCATTAACGGCCACATTTTCGTCGGGGACACGTTGCGCAACCCAGATTGATCCCCGGTTTCCTTTTCCCGGACCGACGATCTCAAAATGCCAGACTTCGTTTTTATCGGCAATTGTCAAACACTCACCTTCATCATTCCAACCAAATTCTTTGGTGAGTTCACCAGCCAATCTGATGGCATCACGTGAGGTTGTGCAACGCTGGAGCATCAACTGGCAAAGGCGCTGGCAATCGATAAGGCCGTTAGCCGAATGCAGGACTTCCCGGCCACCAAATGTTGATTCACCAATACCAAGCTGCTGGTCGTTCATGCAGGGGTAAGCCGAATTAATATAACCAAAAGTGGTTTCAGCCTGTGGGATCCGGCCTATTTCGATATCGGCATAACTCGGCATAGTTGTGGTATCACAAGGAATGCGATTATACATTGGCATTGTGGTACCTTTTTTAAAGGCCTGTGGTGGCCGGATATTAATATTTGAGCGCGTGCGGTGGCTGTCGTCGGTATGAGAAGTTATCACTGAGCCATCGGCAGTTGCTAATTTACCGCAGGTTATCGAAGTACAGCCATCAGGGAGCCCACCTTCCCAATCTGGCAAATCCTGCGAAATTAAAGGAACTGTTATTAAAGAAAAGAGTAAAATAATTGCTACTGTAAAAGCTTGCTTCATCATTTCTGAAATCATTTTTTGAATTTTTACTTCAGGCAAATGTAATGGATTTTGAAGAGAAGAAATCTTTGAAGTTGAAAATTCGTTGTACTAATTAATTGAAGATACACTCAAATTCATGGGGGTGATGCTGAATTAGCATCAACTGAATTCTTTAATAAAAAAACTTTAATTTTGCGTCATGATGAGATTAATTTTATTTTTTACAGGTTTTTTGTTTTTGACAGTGAAATCCATTGATGCCCAGGAAATCGTAATTAACGAATTTATGTCGTCGAACGAAACGACCTTGCAGGATGCTGACGGTGATTATTCGGATTGGATCGAGCTTTATAACCGTGGCGAATTCGCAATAAATCTGAAAGATTTTATGATTTCAGATGATACGCTGGAACCGGCCAAATGGATATTTCCTGAAATGACTTTCCCCCCAAAAACCTTTCTGGTAATTTTTGCAAGTGATAAAAACAGGCATGATACCACCGAATTACACACGAATTTTAAAATTAAAGACGAAGGTGAGTATCTTCTTTTAAGCAATCCGGATGGTGGCAGGCTGGATTTGATGTCCCCTTTAGCACTTCAGGCTGATCAATCTTTTGGCCGTTTTCCTGACGGGGAAGAAATATTGGTTTTCCTTGGTTTACCAACGCCCGGATCGGCCAACAATTCGAGAGCAAACATTGTTTTTTCAAAGCCGGCAGGCTTTTATTCCCAACCTTTTAAGCTGGCGCTTTTAACTTCAAATCCATTCAACACTATTTACTATACACTTGATGGAAGTATCCCTGACATTTCATCATTAATCTATACCGACTCAATCCCGATAACTTATCGTGATAACTGCCCGGATGTTTTTTCGATGATTCCTACCAGTCCTGCAATATTGTCGGATAATTTCAGAAGATGGTATCCACCGGATGGCCCCGTGCCGAAAGTTAATGTTATCAGGGCTGCTTCCTTTTACAATGGTGTCTTATCCAGTCCTGTTTTTACGACAACCTATGTGGTTGATTCAGCCATCAATACAAATATTAAATACCCTGTAGTGTCGGTTAATACCGACAGTTCCAATTTTTTCGATTTTTATAACGGCATTTATATTCCTGGGGTTTTTTGGGATTCGCTTAATTGCGACTGGACAGGTAATTATTACCAGAAAGGTGATGAATGGGAACGGCCGGCACATCTGGAGTATTTCGAAGAAAGCGGAAACAGAGTGATTAATCAGGATGTTGGATTAAGAATTCATGGCAAAATTACCCGGCATGCACCTCAAAAAACCTTACGTGTTTCAGCCCGAAGTGAGTATGGCAACAGCTATTTTAATTACCCGTTGATGATCAATTCGGGTCAGGATAAATTTAAACGGTTTTTGCTTCATTCATCATATACCGATGGTAGTCAGACCATACTGAAAGATGTAATGATCCATGATCTGGTAAAGCATCTCAATATGGATGTGATGTATTACCGTCCGGTAACGGTTTTTATAAATGGCGAATACTGGGGAACACAAACCATCCGCGACCGGATAGACCAGTATTATTTAGGGTTGAAATACGATATCGAACCCGACAGTATCGACATACTCGAAAACAATGCTCAAATTGAAGAAGGCAGCAATGCAGATTATCTCGACATGCTTGCCTACATTCAAAATAACGATCTGGCAGCACAGGAGCATTATGATTACCTCAAGACGCGTATGGATATCGACAATTACATCGATTACCAGATTGTAGAAATCTATTTCAACAACAACGATTGGCCCGGAAGTAATGTCCAGTTTTGGCGTGAAAGAAACCCGGGAGCAAAATGGCGGTGGAATTTGTTTGACCTTGATAACAGTTTTGCGGATTTTTCATTTAACACACTCAAATTTGTAACTTATGAGGGTGATACCTGCTACCAAAATCCAACCTGGGCTACTTTTCTTTTCAGGAACCTGCTTAAAAACGATCAATTCAGGAGTCTTTTTATTACTCGTTTTGCCCACCTTCTTAATACCACTTTCAGACCCGATAGTGTTTTGACAAAAATCATCAACTTCACCCAACTTTACGAAAAAGACATTGATCGCCACATCAGCCGTTGGCATTTCCCAAGAAGCCATGAAGGTTGGATTTCGGATATTAATTATGCCTTGAATAGATTTGCCATCGAAAGACCCTGTTACATGCGGGATTTTATTCTCGATTATTTTAATCTTGAAGAAAATGAATTTGATTTCAATTGCAACGATTTCCTTCCCGAAATTATCAGCAACAACTTTCAAATCATGCCCAATCCGGCTGCTACGTTTTTCAGACTAAAAATAACCGGGTCTGATTTATCGGATTACAAAATGTCCATTTTTGATGAGATGGGAAGAAGAATATTACAAAAAGAAATCCCAGTCATCGATGGAAAAATCGATGAGGTTGTTGACATCTCAGTTATTAAAAACGGAATTTATTTTATTAACGTCAATAATGGCCGTAACATCCTGAGCAAAACACTTATAAAAACCTCTCATTAAAATGAGCAGAAAGATTTTCACCTCAATTATTTTTGCCCTCATTTTTGTCAGTAATTCTTATGGGCATTTTATGGGTAACAATTGTTTATTCCAGGATATGACGTTTGAATTTCAGCTTTACAACCATTATTATTTAAAAGCAGATATTCCGGGACCGGAGAAGTTTTTTGGCATTGAGGGTAACAGCGCCTTTAATTTAGAGCTGAACTGCTTTCCGGAAAAGGACTGTTTTTGGAACCCAGCAATTGGGAAAGACGTACAGGAATCAGTGGACATTGTCCCCAATGAGCCTTTAACTAAAGTATCTCCGACGTCATTACCCTGTAATATCAATGAAAATCTGACGCTGACAAAAGAAAATTCTCCGTACTTTATAGATTGTAATGTTGAAATTCAACCCAATGTCTTACTAAAAATTGAAAAAGGAGTTGACATTGTGTTTTTAGACTCGGTTTCGATTTATGTTTATGGTGAATTGTCGGCTGAAGGTACAAGCGTTGAGCCCATTACATTCAAACCATCAATTGGTATTGGCGGATGGGGTAAAATCATCAACTATCACGCTACCGGATTATGTTTACTGAAATATGTAACCATCATCAATGGAAGCCTGGATGCTTCATATTCGGAAGTAACACTCGAAAACTTTTATCTTTCAAATGACCGGGACCTTAATTCATCGGATGGATTGTTTACTTCTTTTGGCTGTAAACTGCAAATTTTGAAAAGTAAATTTATTGGAAATAACACTGGTGAAGGATTAATTTTTAAATATCCTGAAACCGCACATATCGAAAGTTGCTATTTTAGAGACGTTCCGGATGCTGTGGAACTTCAGTACATTAATGGAGGTGTGGTGAAAAACAACATTATCATTAACCCCCATGATGATGGAATTGATTTGAATTACTCAGAAAACGCCATTGTTACAGGAAACAAGGTTTACAATGCTTTTGATAATGGAGTAACCTTCGATTCCTGCCAGAATATCCTGATCGAAAAAAACCTGATTGTAGGGTGTTTACATGGGATAAATCTGGCAAACAACACCCATGCCACCTGCCTGAATAACACGCTTTATGGAAATGAAAAAAGCATTTTTCTTCATCAGAAGAACGAAGCAAGCGGCGGTGGTCATATCAATATCCTTAACACAATTTTAAGTACATCTACGGTTCAGGTGATCAGCGCTGATCAGTATTCATCATTCAGCATCAGCTTTTCATTATGCGACACCCAAAATTTTACCGGCAATGAAAATATTTTTGACGATCCGTTATTTGTTTCCGTTGCCGACAGCAATTTCCAGCTTCAGCCTGATTCGCCCGGTATCAATGCAGGCGATCCCCAGAGTGTTCCTGATCCGGATGGTACAAGGTCCGATGTGGGCGCCTACTTTTTTAATTTTGGAATTTTTAATGTGGTTTTAAACGAAATCAATTATAAATCAGCGGTTAATTTCGATGCCGGCGATTGGGTTGAAATATATAATGCTGACGAAAATACGGCAGATATTTCCGGATGGACTTTTAAAGATGAAGATGATGCCCACACTTTCGATATCCCTTTTAATACCGTACTTCAGCCGGGAGGGTTTTTGGTTTTATGCGAAAATATTTCACTTTTCAGACAACAGCATCCCAATGTGGAAAACGTTACCGGCAATTTTCTATTCGGTCTGAGCAGCACCGGTGAGGCAGTCAGGTTATTCAATCACACAGGAAACCTGGTCGATTCGGTGCTTTATAGCGGACAAAGCCCGTGGCCTGTTGAACCAAACGGACAAGGACCAACCTTAGAACTTAAAAACCCGCTTTTAGACAATACATTATCCGAAAGCTGGGCAGCATCCTCTTTATATGGAACTCCGGGTGCTATCAACAGCAGTTATATTAGCGGTATATTTGATGGAGCCGGTGCTGATTTTGGCCTGAATGTTTTCCCAAATCCGGCCAAAGGAAATTGTCCGGTACAAATCGATTTCGATAGTCCTAACGCAGGAATTGTGGTTGTGAAGATTTTTGATTATTCCGGAAAGCTGGTTTTTGAACTACCAAAAGAATATGTAATTCCCGGAAAAAACTCAATTAAAATGAAGGAAATTCTTATACAAGGGTTGTACCTTATTAGTATAAGTTTTGCAGATAACCGGAATATCCTGACACAAAAACTCATTAAAATATCTCATTAAAATGAAATTTAAACATTTAATTACCATCATTTTTGCGCTCTTTATTTTTACCTTTAAAGGGCAAACCCAGGTTAAGGAGTATTTTATCACCTGCAACCCTGATGATTTTGCATATATCTATGCCAATTATTGGGAAGATATTAATATTCCGGTTACATTAACTTATAACGGAACCACCTGGAACGACATTCAGATGCGAATCCGTGGTGATGGTTCCCGTCAGTTTGCAAAAAAATCGCTTAAAGTTAAGTTTGCAAACATCCCTTTTGCTAACGGCAGATTTGAATTAAATTTCAACGCCGAATGGGAGGACCAGAGTTATATCAGGGCTTTCATTAGTAGCAGGGTTTTCAGGCAGGCCGGGCAAAGTTGTTTCAGCAACGATTTTGCAAGGCTCTACTTGAATGGTAGTTTTTTAGGACTGTACAATAGTGTGGAAAATGTTGATGAGCAATTTCTTGCTGCCAACAATTACGATCCGAATGGAAATCTTTACAAAGCTGCTGTTGATGGGTCGTGCCTGAGTATTTATGATGATCTTACAAATGTCTGGGAACAGAAAACCGGAAGTGGAAATAAGGAAGATCTTGCGGCTTTTATCGGGCAGATAAACAATGCGAGCGATGCAGATTATCTTCAGTTTTGCCAGCAACAAATGGATTATAGCCAGATGATCAACATCATTGCATGTAATATGATTCTTTCCAACCAAAGCACATATTACCATAATTACTTCATGTATCACGATGTAAATGGCAACAATAAATGGGAAATGATGCCATGGGATCTGGATAAAACACTGTCGGTTTATGCCTGGAAAAATTATACAAACTCCTCAGCCCCCTGGGTTCCTGATAATCCTTTTCTCGAAAGAGCTTTGCTAAATCCGACGATTTTTGCTGATATCCGGAACAGAGTTCAGGAAATCAGTAGCCAGGTTTTAAATACTGCCAACTTATGGCCAATGATCGACAGTTTGGTGACCGTTTTGCAGCCTTCGGTCCAAGAAGATACAACAGATGATATCGAAAATGTACAGATATGGCTCGACAAGGTTAATATCGAAAAAAACTATATAGCCAACTGGCCGGCACAGCTCCAGTGGCAGTTTGAGCACATCCAGTCAACATTTGTTGCTACTCGTACTCCCGGTTTCAATCAGCCAGACATAACGTTTAACTGGACTCCTTCGGTTGATCCGGACGGAGGCCCTGTTTATTACAGGTTTTCGCTGACAACAAATGCCTTCGAACCTGAAACTACTACGGTTTACGACAACATTAACGACACATTTTTGTCGCTGACCAATCTGGCTACCGGTAATTATTTCTGGAAAGTATCTTCCTTTAAAGGCGAACAGGAAGTTGAAGCTTTCGATTCAAAAAATCCATTACAAATCACAGTAATGGAAACTTTGCCTTGTACGATAAGCTCCGACCTGGAAATTTTCAGTACTAACGCACCTTATCTGGTTAATTGTAATGTAACTGTTGAGCAGCAGGCTACGCTGATTATTGATGAAGGTGTTACCCTTCTTTTCGAAAATAATACTTTTTTAAAAGTTACCGGAGGACTGGAGGTAAACGGAACGAAAAAAAATCCGGTCTATTTTAAGCCATTTCTTGAAGAAGGAACTTTTGATAGCCTTGTTTTTATAAATACATCTCAGGATATTCATTTGAATTATTTAAACTTAATTGGTGGAGTAATTCATGCAAACACGGCGAACTTAACTTTTGAAAATTGCCAGATGATGCTTTCAAACAAACACCTTGTCGGACAAAACGTGATTTACGGACATTATAATGGGGAGGTTGTGATTAAAAATTCGCAATTTTATGGCAACAACACCGGGCAGGGATTAGAACTTGCCTGGTGCCAGTCGGCTGTTGTCGAAAATTGCAAATTCAGTCAGTTAGATGACCCCATCGAATTTATTTCAATTCCTGAAGGTTATGTTCATAATAATACTTTAAAGATATCGAATGATGATGGCATCGATTTTAATAATTGTAAAAATCTTTCCATCAAAAACAATGTGATTTACGATTGCAGTGATAATGGAATTTCGATTGGCAACGAGTTCAACGGACCTTGTGAGAACATCCTGATCGAAAATAACCTGGTGGTAAATTGTGCTTATGGAATGACTGTTAAGGATGGCAGCAATGCAATTATTAGCAACAACACATTTTATCAATGTGGAACCGGCTTCAAGCTTTGGGAAAAAAACCCGGGTTTGGGGGGTGGGCAGGCTGTACTGAAAAACACAATTATTTCGGCTACAACAAATCAAGTACTTGATGTTGACGAACATTCGCAAATACAAATCAGTTATACGATTTGTGATACCGAAACCCTGGAAGGATCCGGGAACCTTTTTGCCAATCCACTGTTTGTTGCTCCTGCCGACAGCAATTTCCAACTGCTCGCTGCATCTCCCTGCATTAATGCCGGAGACCCAACCAGTCCCGCCGATCCTGATGGAACACGTGCCGACATTGGCGCATATTATTTTAATTTTGGAACTTACAATGTTATTTTTAACGAAATAAATTACAAGTCTGCCAATGATTTTGATACAGGTGACTGGGTGGAAATTTATAATGTTGACGCAAATTCAGCTGACATTTCCGGATGGATTTTTAAAGATGAAGACGATACCCATATCTTCGAAATCCCTTTCGGCACAGTACTTCAACCCGGTGGATATCTTGTATTGTGTGCTGAATTACCTCTTTTCAGGGAACACTATGCCGATCTGGAAAATGCAATAGGTGATTTTTCGTTCGGTTTGAGCAGCAGCGGTGAATTGGTAAGGCTTTACAATCACACAGGAACTTTGGTCGATTCGGTGCTGTATGGTGTTCAAAGCCCCTGGCCAACAGAACCTAACGGACAAGGGCCGACCCTGGAACTTAAGAACCCTTTTTTAGATAATACCCTGCCCGAAAGCTGGGCAACATCCGATGCACATGGAACTCCCGGAGCCATCAACAGCAGTTACGTTAGCAACATTATCGATGAGGTGAATGAAGGTATTAAGATGAATATTTTCCCCAATCCTTCAAAAGGAGATGTCCAGATTGATTTTAGCAGCCCTGATTCAGGAACAGTTGTGGTTTCTGTTTTTGACTACACCGGAAAATTAATGCTGGAAATTCCCACGTCAAATGTACTTCCCGGAATTAACTCAATCAAAATGCAGGAAAAGTTTGCCGGGGGTTTGTATATTATCCGTTTAAACCTATATAATGGCAAGGAAACGAACACGATTTCCAGTAAACTGTTGGTGAAATAAACTGTCTTAACCCAACTTGGAAAGAAAAGCACACGTTCAAAAAATATTTTATTTTTAACGTGTTGAATATGTGAATAATACGATTATGGCAAAAAATATTTTTTTATAAATAATTTGTAATACACTGA
>Ga0172370_10001857_pt1 | contig 31288 bp, 26 predicted proteins | sample LakKiv5m_FD_114538 | JGI IMG/M metagenome (GOLD analysis project Ga0172370, IMG submission 114538) | Freshwater microbial communities from Kabuno Bay, South-Kivu, Congo - kab_022012_11.5m | ecosystem: Environmental > Aquatic > Freshwater > Lake | place: Democratic Republic of the Congo...
CCTCAAAAGGATACCAGCGCGAATCCACATAGGTGGCGCCTTTTGCTTTAATTCGTTCGATTTGTTTCTCGATCTCATTTAGCATTAAATACTCTCCTTTTCAATAAGCGATGGGATTTTTCCCATAAGAATTTAGTAAATACCCAACTTGTCAATTTTACCAGAATTGTCATCTTCTCCTTTTTTATCTTGCTGGTGGGGGAGTGTCCACTGAAGTGGTTACGCTTCATTTTACTTTCACATGTGCATCTTATCAGAGTGGCGAAACTCTCTACCCGGTCAAGACTTTATAGATCGGTATTAATTCTCATCTCCCTGCTATTTGTCTAACTCTTTTAAGTAAGCATTGGTTAATTCCCATGTACGGATCATGACTTCTGCATCCATTTTGTCATAGGTATCCTGCTTCTGATGCCAGTAAGGTACTTCACCATTAGGTTTCGATCCAAATAGAGTGATGGCAGGGATCCCGGCTCGCACAGCATCAGCCATCTCCGTATTTCCTCCGCTGACCTTGGAAGCATAAGCCCCCCATTGCGGATTCTTTTCTGCCAGATCCTCAAGCACCTTTTTCATTTCCGGGTCCGCTTTAAAAGGGACAATGATGCCTTCCTGTGTCAACCAGGCTGGACCTGCGCAGCCCAGCATCTCAAATACCACCGACTTGGGTTTCCTAAACTCGGACAGATGCCGTTTAAAAAAATCGATCATGCCATAATGTTGAACTTCCTCACAGCCCGAACAAACCGCAAATACACGCGTATGGGTCAAGGGGGTCTTCGCCAGTTCTTCTGCCAGGGTTAACACCATGCCGACCGCACTGGCGTTGTCATTGGCACCTGCCGTGAAAGGTGTCAGGTCAGCCTGGATGCACATGGCAGCCAGCAGAATTGCACTCAATGCCGTTGGGATCGTTACCCACCATGCCCAACTCCAGCCAAAAATTGCTGCTGCTGTATAAATGACTGCCTGCACAATAAAGGTCGCAAATACTACACTGGTGAAAGTATCATATATTTTGACCCATCTGTAGGTCTTGAAGATCAGGGGAGTTCGCTGCGAATCCAGGTGCCCGACGACCACCAGGTCCTTGGTGTGCTCGCCGGATGGCGGAATGATGGCGTACACATTCTGGCTTTCAGCCTTAGGCATCAACATCCGGAAAAGGTTATTCTTGAAGCCAAGTTCCTGCAATTCAGATACCAGTACCAGAATAGTCAGGGCTGCTGCAATGCCTGCTGTCGAACGCCCTCCCAGGGGAAAAAGGATGAAAGCCAGCAGGATTATTAAGCTTCCCAATAGGTGCGGTAAGAAAATGGAACGGGCACTCTTGAAAGTTTCAAGTTTAGGTTGAAATCCTAGCTTTTCAAATTGGTTAAAGGCATATTCTGCCGCCTGGCGTTCACCAGACCGTGTGGAGCCTCTCGGTCCTATATCGACCGCAAGCGCATGAACATGCTGCAACCATTTTCGGATCTCGGGATTGGATGAAACCGATTTCATTGATACTCCTTCACTCATAATTAATTGTTATCAACTTCAAAATTAATGAAACAGGGTAAATAATTGCTCATGGTTTATCTGCATTTATCCTTGGCTTGTAGATCAATGATGCATCCGGGAAATAAAGCTTTTACTCTCCTGTTTGTAAGGTCATAAACTATTGCACGAAATTCAAAATAACGGTAATATATTGTTGCTATGATTTTTAAGCAGATTTCCATGGCCATTTTGGCCTTGCTCTTGTCATAATATAGTCAGCCCCGGCCTGACAGGTGAATCACACCTGGCAGGCTTTTTTTATCCATTTCATCTGGTTGCAAGATGCAGCCAGTATACATCCAAAGTAGGAGAAAGAATGCAGACACCCTGGGAAGATCGCTATGCCTTTCGCACAAAACGCATGGGAAGTTCCGTCATCCGTGAACTGCTTAAGTTTACACAGCAACCCGATATCATCTCCTTTGCGGGTGGATTACCCGCCCCGGACGTTTTTCCTGTCACTGAGTTCCAACGCGCTTGCAATGCAGTCCTGCAGGATCAGGGTGCCCAGGCTTTGCAATACAGCACCACAGAAGGTCACCCGCCCCTCCGTGAAATGATCGCCCACAACACAGCCCGTTATGCCATCGAAGTCTCACCGGACAACATCCTGATCACTTCCGGTTCACAGCAAGCCCTGGATTTCATCGGCAGGCTGTTCATCAACCGGGGTGACCGAATCCTGGTTGAATCTCCGACTTATCTGGGAGCCCTGCAAGCCTGGAATGCATACGGAGCTGAATATGTTTCTGTACCCATTGATGAACACGGCATGCGCACCGATGAATTGGAAAAAGCCTTGCGTTCCGGCGTAAAGTTCATCTACGTACTTCCTAATTTTCAAAATCCAACCGGCTCCACCCTCAGCCTGGATCGCCGCCTGAAGCTCATCGAGTTGGCTGATCGCTATGGGGTTCCCATTGTGGAGGATGACCCCTACGGTCAACTCCGATATGAAGGGGACCATATTCGCCCGATCATTGCTCTGGACAGCGATTTTCACCATCACAACGGGGACGCATACAGTGGGAATGTCATCTACCTCAGCACTTATTCTAAGTTGTTGGCTCCCGGTTTGCGCCTGGGTTGGGTCATCGCTCCCCAGGAAGTCATCCGCAAGCTGGTCATGGCCAAACAGGCTGCCGATCTACACACCGCCACGTTCAATCAAGTCGTTGCACACGAGATAGGCAAGAACGGCTTCATAGACCAGCATGTCAAGGTCATCCGCAGCATCTACAAGCAGCGCCGTGATCACATGCTGGAAACCATGTCCGAATTTTTCCCGTCCGAAGTGAGCTGGACTCACCCTGAGGGTGGCATGTTCCTGTGGGGCATCCTCCCGCAAGACATGGACGCTGCCGAAGTCCTAAAAGTTGCCATTGAACGCAAGGTAGCATTTGTTCCCGGTTTTGCATTCCATGGTTCCGGAGGCGGCCACAACACCATGCGCCTGAACTTCTCTTTCTCCGATCCCGAGACCATCCAGGAAGGAATATCAAGACTTGGAAGAGTTTTAAAAGAGCAGATCTTAAAGAAAAAATGATTTTCCACTAAAAAAAATAGCGGCATTAATTCAGAATGTCGCTATTATTATTTAAGATACATTCGTTACCCAATGGTAGAACGGGTTGAATGATCCAGGTGAACAATACCAGGTCAGACACCAAGGCAAAACCCAATAAACCTCTAATCTACCACTACCTTTTCAAGTTGATCATGATCCGGCAGGATCGTTTCAGCCTCGCGCACAGGTTTAAAGAAATAACCACTTAAACCCACCCCCGCTGCCAACATCCCGGCGATGAAGACCAACACTCCCATCCCTGCCCCCGGACCTGTCCCGAACATCCCGCCCAGTAATCGCGACATTCCTGTCGTCGTCCCCATCGCTGGTTCCAAGACATAATCAGCAAGTAATCCTGCAATTAAAGGTGCGATCGGGTTCGTAAACCAGGCGATCAATCGCCTGGCTGAGAAAACCCGCCCCTGCAGATCGGGTGCCACTTTTGCCTGCCAGATGGACTGGTTTGATGTGTTGATCAATGGACCAACCAGCATCATCAGCACCATTAACGGGATCCAGACAGATAAGCCCTGGCCAATCCCCAGCCCGGCAAAGAACATTCCGGACATAAGCCAGCCTAAAAGAACGCCATGCACCCTGCGTTTAAAACCACCCCAGGCGCTCATGATGATTCCGCCGATTACACCTCCAACCGCTCCCGCCGTTTGAACAGATCCGAAGATCACGCTGTTCTGGGCTGTGCGCGCCAGAACCATCGGAGCCAGCAAAGTAAAACACATCCCCTCGAATAAATTTCCGGCAAAAAATATCATCTGTAAACCAAGCAGGCTGGGTCGTTTGAAAATATACTTGAATCCATAAGAAGCTTCCCGCCAGATCGAGCCTGATTCTTTCTGTCCTTCCACTGTCTTCTCAGGTTGAGGGATATGAACGAATAACAAGGCACCGATTGCAATAAAGAACGTCACCACATCAATGAACATGATCAAGGCAAAGCTATCAAATGGCTTGGTGATTGGCAGCGCCAGGATGATCCCGGCCAGCATTGGCGCCAACACACCCGGACCGGCATCCATCAAAGACATCAATCCGTTGGCGCGTCCATACTGCTCTTTGGGGATCATGGTGCTGATGGCTGATGAGTAGGCTGGCCACTGAAAGGTATTCCCCAATCCGTTGATTATGGCAGAAACGTACAAGTGCCAGTATTCCAGATGCCCGGTTGCATACAGGATGAAAATTCCCGCAGTTGAAATCACTGCCATCAGATCGCTGACCATCATCATCAATTTTCGATTGTAGCGATCCACCATCACGCCTGCGATCGGTGAAAGCAAAAGGAATGGCGTGATGAATGCCACCTGCATGCCTGCCATGGCGGTCGCACTGCCGGTTTGCTTGTACATCCACAGTGTCATCCCAAATCCGGTCATGGAAGATGCCAATACCGAAATGATCTGACCGATCCACACGATCACAAAACCGGCCATCCCCTTTGGCCGGTGTATCATTTTTTTCTCGGATATGCTCATAAAGGGGTCACCTGTTTAATTCAATAATGGCATCTTCGACGGATAATTCACCGCTTTCAACTTTGGAGAGGATTTCAAGCGAATTTTTCTCTTCAGGCTGAAGTAGATCACCATCACATTCCAGCACCAGGTCGCCGGATACACTGTTCAGCAGAACATCTACCCCACCGGTACCAACCATGGCAGAATGATTTCCAAATGAATGATTCGACTTGTTGACCGGAAGATTTGTGGAAAATTCACCGCTTATACTGTGCATATAAACATTACAACTCGATCTTGAAGGTACCAGCAGTCGAATATCCCCAGAGACAGCATTGAATTTATAAGGTCCCTTATCAAGTCCGGTTTGAAGGTTGACATCTCCACTGACCGTGTTTACATAAGCCGAGATCAGGTCGGAATTCTGCAGGTTGATATCACCTGATACAGATTTTAGATGGCTGGGTCCGGAGAGAGTCGTGCCGGATAAATCCCCACTGACCGAATCGATGGTCAAAGGTCCTTTCAATGCCTCCATCGTGACATCCCCGCTGACCGTCTTAAAGTTAAAATCGCCTTCCAAATTTGATACATTCAGCGAGTTGCTCACACCATTGATCTTGAGAGAACATATCTGAGGGATTTTAACCACATAATCCACGTCGCAAACCTGTTCTCCAAATAAAAAGCTCGAGCTTGGGTCGGAATACCGCGTCTCAATGGATACTGATCCATCCTCAGCCTGGACACATTCGATCTTGGTAGTCTCGGCATCCCCTCTTCCCGAATGTTTTTCTGCCATAACACGTATGATCCCATCATCGCCTGGCTCAATAACAACTGAACCGCTGATATTGCCCAGTTTTAATTTTGCCGGTGAAGAAACGTTAAAAGTAAATTCTCTGGATTCAGAATTCATGGTAACTCCATTAATCACAACTGGTTTTCTTGTTTATTCGACAAAGATCTCGACATGCTCGCCATCTTCATCATCCATCACATCGATGATCTTTCCGGACATTCCATTCCGGAGTGCGTCCATCACCTCAGACATATCCACACCGGCAACTTCAGGAGCAAAGTGTGCCCCGATCTTCATGCCGGCATCGATCAGACTGATCGGTATTTGCACGGTTGCCTTGGATCGTCCGGTGGCTGTATCCGTTACCCGCACACGGAGCCAGCGTGCCCCGCTTGCTCCCAGGCTGCTTCCCGATGAAGCTTTCTGGCTGACACTTAGTGCGGACAGCAATTTTGCTCCCTCTTCTGCACTTAATTTGCCCTCGTCTATCATTTTCAAGATTTTCATCCGTTCTTCAGTGTTTGCCATATTCAGCCTCCTTACTTAATTTAATTGCTTCTTCTTCCATACCTTTTTTCATTCGCTCTTTGTTTACCAGTTAGCCGATATAAACCAGGATTTTTTCACCGTCTTCACCCTCGTCCACCTTCACCACCATGGGATCACTGGAGAGTTGGATTGCATCAAAGATCTTGTCCACTGGAACATTCCCCAGTCCCTCGATCTTATGTCCAAAATTTCGCAGGAACCAGGAGGTCAGGGTCAGTGGTAGGGGAAACCCGATCAAGATTCGTTTCGGGAAATCCCCTGCTTTTTGTTTGACGGAAACAAATAGCCAGCGCGCATTTTTGGAACTCCAACCCAGGATGATGACCAGGACGCCAAGGATGAAAATGGGGAGTCCCAGGCAATAGAACCAGCCGCTGATCGCACTTGGATGTACGTTCTTATACATGACCCAACTCCCAAAAGTTGTGATGATCACACCGATCCACAGGGGGATCATCCACAATCTTCGGGCGTTATCCACGGTTTTGCTGATATCCGGGTCAGGCTCCGCTGCAGACTGTTCATCAACAGATGGTTCAGATCCACCAGATTTAAATTCATCTTTCTCTTCAGGTGCATCCTCCTGTGGGTCTTCATCCAAAACTTGCATCAGGCGCAGACCCTCTTCAGGGGTGATCTTTCCATCTTCGATCATTTTCAAGATCTGGGATCGTTCTGATGCAGTCATGTTATTCTCCTTGCCCTTCAAGTGCTGAAAGGAGTCTTTCTGCATCCGCCGCGCTTATCTTTTTTTCCTGTAACATTCTTAAGATGGTTAGCCGCTCTTCATCGCTGACAGACCCAGCTGGTTTCTTGTCGGTCGAAAAATTGAAGATTTCAGTTCCGCCAATGTTAATACGTCCTGAAACATGCCTGGCATGTCCACGTCGAGCACGTACCTCGGCTGCTCGCCCTTTTGCTTCTGCCCGACGCATGGCTGCTTCCACCCGCTCTTCTGCCCGCCGAGACAGGCCATCGGTTCTCAATTGAGCTTTTTCAAGTGCTTTTTGTACCTTGATGTTGATTCGATCATTCAACCCCGATAGATCATGCAGGAAGGGTGGGATCGGCGGGATCGGCGGGATTGGTGGGATCGGCGGGATTGGTGGGATCCCAAATTCATCCGACATACCCACACCAAATTCCGCTTTCGAGTTCCAACTCTCAGATTTGCTGGTCAACATCAGGTCTCCGCCTGCTGTTAAATAGATTTTTGCAGAACCATCCCCCAGGGTGATCTTTTGAGTGGGGCTTTCTTCTTCAAGGCTGACACCTGGGAAATCCACACTCAAGGATTCCCAATCTGAGGCAGCCAGGTGCAGTTCAGCATTTGCATCCTCCGGTAAGTGTAAGAGCAGATCGCCGTTTGCGCTGATCCGATACTCCAGGTCGGGTAATGGTTTCAGGTTTAATGCTGCATCAGCATTTACGTTAGCATCGACTTCTCCCCGTACATTCCGAAGATAAAGATCGCCATTCACAACATCCAGATTGATATTTCCTTCCACATCACGCAGGGAAGCATCCCCGTTCACGGTAACCACCGAACAATCTCCCCTTCCCTTTTGCAGGTTTAAATCTCCATTCACAACTTCCAGGTTGGTATTGCCAATATTACGCAATGTCACATCACTGGATGCAAATTCGATCTCGGAAGTTTGCACATCATTTAATGAAAGATCCCCGCTCAATGTTCCAAGTTTGATCTCTCCTTTTAAAGCCTGCAGACTGGCATCGCCTTCAACATTTCTGACATTAAGGCTCGCCTGGCGCGGAATGTAGAGGATCAGATCATCATCACATGAAATGGAATAGTTCGGACCATCCACCTCGATATCCAGGTTATCCCCGGTAGTTTTTGCCATGATCTCAGTTCGTTCCCAACCTGCCACTCGCAGGTCGCCCTCCACCGACTCTACCAGGATTTGCGAAGTGGCATCAGCTTGCAAAGTTTGTTGTTCCATGCCTCACTCCTCTCCTTGTAAAAGTCGGCGTGCCACATCTGCTGTGATGATTCCTTCGTCCAATTCTTCCAGGATCTGCAGGCGTTTTTTCCCCGTGATTTCGGGAACATCGTCATCTTTGCCGGGTTCATACCCCATGGCTCGGATGACTTCATGCAGTCGATTGCGGATCGTCGGATAGGAGAGGCTCAATTCGTCTTCCATGCGGGTGATCTTGCCTTCGCAGCGCACAAAAGTCTCCACAAAATCCAATTGTTCGCTTGTCAATCCAGGAAAAGCCCCGTTCGTAAAACGACCTTCGATGGTCGTATCGCAGGCCGGACAATACAAACGGGATACCACCAATTCAGAATCGCACACCGGGCAGGCACTCAAAGATTGTTTCATTTTCACCTCTTTCCATAAATAACGTTCATCTTTCTGGCTCACCCGTTATAAGAAATCGGGTGAATATTTACAATTACTGGGTGGAGATCTGTTCTTCAGTTCAACAGATAATATTTCTATAAATATTATACCCAATTATCTTAATTAGTCAAGCATAATATTCAATAATTACAAACTATATATCAATTTTCTTGATTATTGATTTAGTTTCATTAAGAATTGTTCAAATATCCATCACCTTCTCGATTCCCTGGTTTTCCCCCTGCTTTCAGACCCTGTCAGTTGTCAATATGATGACATGAATTAAGCAGATTGCCACTCATTATGCTCTGATCCCGGGCATCGATTCGCGATACATGCGCCAACCCTTGTCGCAAACACCTTGGGCTGGGATGAAATCCCGCCTGCCTTTTTGCGGGATGAAATCCCGCCTGCATTTTTGCGGGGTGAAGCGATCTCAACCCTCGACAGGCAACTGCCATTTTCAGGTGAAATAACCTTGTGATCACAGCACTACATTTCAGATAATACTTAATAAAGTCAACCTTGACACAGAACGTATGTTCGTGTTATTATTAGCACATATGAGCGAATTGTAGGAAAGGAAGGCACAAATGGTCAGACCTCGCAAGATCAAGAACGAACGGCATCAGAAAATTTTGGACTATTTATCTCGCCGTCAGGAAAATCAAGGATACCCCCCATCAATACGTGAGATTGGAGAGGCCACTGGTATTTCTTCCACCTCAGTCGTCACCTATTATCTTAAGCAGCTCGAAGAATTGAATTTGATCGAAAGGGATCATAACATCTCGCGTGGCGTCCGCCTTACCTCACCCATCAAAAGAACAGGTGAACGCGTCTCACAAGTCGCCCAGAACATCGCCAGTAGTATTAACGAATTATTGAACATCCCCATCATGGGGCGCATCATAGCCGGTGAACCGATTTCGGTCCCTGCCTCCGACTTCAACTATTTTGATGCCGAGAGCAACATCCAGATCGCCCGCAGTCTCCTGTCAGCCAGGGAAAAGACGAGTGAACTATTTGCCCTTGAGGTCGAAGGGCAATCCATGATAGACGCCATGGTCAACGATGGCGATATTGTCATCATGAAGAAAGCACAGACCGCTCAAAATGGTGAAATGGTTGCAGTCTGGTTAAAAGCTGATGACAAAACAACTCTAAAGTATTTTTTTAAGGAAGATAAAAGAATTCGTCTCCAACCTGCCAACCCGACCATGGACCCGATCTTTGTGAATAGTTCTGCCGACCTCATCATCCAGGGAAAAGTGGTCATGGTCGTCCGCAAGCTTAATTCGCTCGCAGCCTGAAACTTCCTTCTTCTTAACGCAAGCCCAAAGATGCCACCCAAATATCCGGGTGGCATCTTTATTCTTAATGATTTATGCTTTGCATCACTTCAAATTCACATCCACAGTATCCATTGCCATGGTCGAGCCATCTGCCATGCTTATATCCAGGACTTCGATCCTTATCATTCCTGGACTGGCAGCAGAGCTGGAAATGTCCACCACCGCATTAAAACTTCCCGGGGCACCCATATCCGAAGCTGTAACCATGATTGGTCCCTCGTAGATCGGAATGTTGTTGGCATCCACGATCCGCACCAGTAAAGTATTTTCAAATGGTGAAATGCTTACATTTCCCGTTAGTTTGATCATCTTTGTAACTTCTGCCCCTTCCATGGGGGTGTCAATAACGATCTCACGCAAACCATTCGCCTGGGTTCCGCTGCTGACACCCACCTGTACCAGGCCGGGTCCCCAATAGAATTTAAAGGATTGGGTCATCACCTGGCTTGGGCAGCATAAAGGATCATTCGGCCCTTGTACCATCATATCCAAATAGATACGTCCGCCTTCAATTTTTATCGAATTCACCGCCACACGATCTCCAAGCAAATATCCGCTGGAAGGTGAGACCGAGCCTCCATTATTGAATACGGGTACCAGGTACTCAAACATGCCGCTGCCTCCATAATTCTCAACCAGGATGACAATGGCGTCCTCGATCCCGTCTGAATTCAGATCCCCAAAGGCAACCTGGTCCAGAATTCTTACAGATAGATAATCGACTCCTGAGCCAGCCTCATAGCTTCCATCCACAAGTTTCACCAGCACAGTTCCATTTTGAGCCTGGTATTCTGCATTATTTAGCATTTCCACCGTCAAAGGACCAGAATTTGGCGTGCTTTGCATAAAACCCGGATTGATGCTGGGCGTTACCTGGTTTTGAGCCGGGTTGCTTGTATCCAGGCTGCAACCTGCCAATACCAAGATCAGGAATAAATATACGAACGGATGATGCAATTCTTTCATTACCTTTTATTCTCCAATGGGATCAAGGGATCAAAATATTCCAGGTGGCGCCACCATCCTCGGTTTTGTAAAAAGAATGCTGATTTAACGCATCACCTGTTAACATCCAGCCTGTTTGAAGATCCACAAACTCGAATTTCATCAGGATCTCTGGCACATTGACATTGGTGGCAATCGAATTCCATGTTTGGCCTCCATCATGGCTGACATCCAATACTGAGCCACCATCCCACACAAAGAGATCATTGATCGAAGCCATGGAATAATGACCTCTGCTGAGCAATGGCGTCGTCGAAGTCCATGTAACCCCGCTGTCGTGGGTCACATAAAAGTCAAAGCTAAAAAGATCAGCCATCATACGGACTGGCAGGATACCGTCAGAATCTGAAAAGAATTGGGCGTTCCCGACTTCGATCATGGCCGTTTCGTAACCGTTTGGTAGGCTGATATCTTGTTTCCCCCAGGTGTGCCCGCCGTCCGAACTCGCATACAGATAGACGAACCCATCCATGGGAACGTTTCCTCCTACCCATCCGTGCAGGCTGTCCACAAAGCTGATCCCGCTTTTTTGTCCGCCGAAGGGCAGGGTATTCACATCATTACCGCCTCCAGGTTGCATGACATACACCGGTAGCCAGGTTGCACCGCCGTCCGTACTCGCAAATACATCCACGGCAGAAGATCCTGCCGCAGCTCCTCGCCCCACCAGGATAAAGCCTGTTGATGCGTTGATAAATTGGATCATTCCTCCCGAAAATGGCACAGCCACTGAAGACCAGCTCGATCCGCCATCTGTTGTCAATGCCATTGTTCCAGAATAGAAATCAGTACCCCCCATCACCACCCAGCCCGTAAGTGCATCCAGAAAATAAACACTGGCTGTATATCCCAGGCTGCTTGCTCCGGGTGGGGTCATGTCATACCAGATAGATCCGCCATCTACGGTTCGCACCAGGCTTGTTTCTGTGGTTCCCCAGCCATTCATCAGATCCAGCATATGGAATTGGGTCAGGTCTGGGTTGCCCATGATCGGAAGGTCAGGTAGAGGTGCATTGACAACAGGTTCCGAAGTTGGAGTTGCCATTGGAATGCTCGTTGGGGCTTCAGTTGCCAGTGTTTCAGTAGCTGGACCAGGTGTAACAGCCCCTGGCAGGGAACATGCCAGGACCGCCAGCATCAGGGTTACGATGAATGCGAAACCTCTGGGAAAGCCTTTTACAACTTTCTTTGTGCCTTCCTGAGCGGAGCAAATGTTCTCATCGTTTGAGGATGGACAGGATGTTTTGCCTCTGTATTCACCATCAAAACCAATTCTTTGAGACCCACTTATCCTCTCAACGTTTTTTCGCATAAGACCTCCAAACAATTGGATCTGCTTTCAGAACCGGGGTTGATTTTCCGCAGCCAAAAAACAGTAAAAATAAGACAATGTCTCACTACCCTTGGACGAAATTCAGTCTCAGGTTGTTCCCAGGATTTCGGATAGGATTGGAAAATAATTATCCGATCCACTCCACAATGGTTGCTTCACCTTGTCCAACGCCTACACAAAGGGTCGCCAACCCATAATAAGGTTGTTTCTTATCCTTGGCACGGCGCTTCATTTCATATAATAAGGTGGTAAGGATGCGCGCTCCCGAGCAACCGAGCGGATGCCCGAGTGCGATCGCGCCTCCATTAACATTTACAATTTCAGGGTCGATCCCCAATTCCTGAATGACAGCCAGGGATTGGACTGCAAAGGCTTCATTCAATTCCACCAAGCCGATATCTGAAAGCTTAAGTCCTGCGCGTTTGAGTGCTTTATTGGTTGCTGGAACGGGTCCCAGACCCATGATCCGCGGGGGAACACCTCCGGAAGCCGAGGCGAGTACGCGTGCCATGGGTTTTAGTCCCAGTCCTTTGGCTTTTTCCGCGCTCATCAACAGCAACGCTGCTGCACCATCGTTCAACCCCGAAGAGTTCCCGGCGGTCACACTGCCCCCTTCCTTTCGAAAAGCAGGTTTCAATTTTGCAAGCGATTCCATGTCGGTATCTCTACGGGGTCGTTCATCGGTATCCACCACCAGTGCATCACCTTTTCTCTGGGGAATGCGAACAGGAAGGATCTCTTGTGCGAACAATCCATTGTCAATGGCTGCGATCGCATTATGGTGGGAGCGTACGGAAAAAGCATCCTGCATTTCGCGTGTTATCTCGGGTTTCATCTCTGCAATGTTTTCAGCAGTTTCTCCCATCGGCTCGGTTCCGTACATTTTTTCCATCATCGGGTTTGGATAACGCCATCCCAGGGTTGTATCCCACATGGTCAAATTTCCCCATGGAAAACCCTTCTCAGCCTTCGGGATCGAGTAAGGTGCCCGGGACATGGATTCGACTCCACCTGCGATAAAAATGTCTCCCTCTCCTGCTTTGATCGCTCGAACTGCCTGGTTGACCGCGTTCAAACCGGAAGCGCACAGGCGGTTGAAGGTCACCCCTGTCACTTCCACCGGCAATCCAGCCAGCAGAGATGCCATTCGGGCTACATTGCGATTATCTTCACCCGCCTGGTTGGCGCATCCCATGTAAACCTCCTCCACCAGGCTGGGATCTAAATGATTTCGCTCTACCATCGTCTTGATAACCATTGCAGCCAGGTCATCAGCGCGCACCGAGGCTAATACACCTCCCAACGCTCCGATTGGGGTCCGAATGGCGTCTATGACATATACTTCAGGCATTTCTTCCTCCAGGTTTTCAAAATTGATCAATATTAGTTTAATGGTTATGGGGGTGCCCCAATTATTTGCTGCCTATCTGGGCTGAGTGAAGCGCTACTCATAATTGAGGTGTTCACCAGCTCTTTGCTCCGTTGTAAGTCTCGTTTCGCGCACAAAGTCCAGGTGTCAATCAGCGCATGGCAGGGTCCGTTTTTTTAGGCAGTCCCTTTCACCTGCTCACTTATGTCTGCAATTTAGTTTTATTAGATTCTACCACCACGCCATCCGCCATATGACAAATCTCTACGATGAATTAGGTTCAGGATGTAGTTTGAGAGGGTCTCTAAAGACAACCATACACGAACTGGGGTCATAAAAAGTTTGAGAGTCCCCAAAATCATTTTAGGTGACACATGTTGTATAATCAAAACTGATGAATAACCGATCCTCCTCAAGTCAGGTTTCCAGCATTTCCGGATCATTCGAAGACCGGATAACAACCCTGCTCGAGGAGATTGAATTGGCCATCAAATGGGACCGTCCCTCCATCCTTCTGGCGGTATACCCTTCTGAAATAATTAACGATCTTGCCCAGGAATCCCTAGAAAAACAACTCGAATGGCTGGGGCAACGGGTCACTCGCATTAAGGTGGACAAGGAAAATTTTGACCTTGCCTGGTTCTTATCCCAATTCGAACAGCATGAAAAGAAAGTCTTCTTCATCTCCGGCTTAAGATGGGGTGGTGGTCGGAGCAGGTCCAACACTTATCAGGCATTAAACATGCGTCGGGAAATATTCGTGGATGAAAAGATCCGCCTGGTCATCTGGCTCAATCAAAAGGAAGCCAGCGATCTTCCCCACCACGCACCCGATTTCTGGGCATTTCGCCACAGGGTCGTTGAATTTCCAGATACCACATCAGCCAGGCTCTCCTCTTCTCAGAATGACCTCACCTGGCGCGATTGGCAGGTCAATGAAACTCCCCAGGACAGCCAGGCCAAAATAGCTCTTAGGGAATCCATGCTGGCAGGCTTGCCTGTCAGCGATTCTTCGCTCTTTACCCGTACAGACCTTATGTATGCCCTGGCCTTTCTATACTGGTCCCAGCAGGATTATGATCGTTCAAGATCATATCTCGAAAAAGGCATGGCTTTGACTGCCCACCCCCAGGCTGCGGCGATCCGGATAAAGTTCTTGATTGCGATGGGGATGCTCTATCATGATCTAAATTTACTAGATGGGTCCGGCACAATTTTCAAACAGGTCATCGAGCAGGATCCTGGTAACTCCGCTGCCTGGAATAACCTGGCTCAGGTATTTGCAGATCAGGGTTGCCATAAAGACGCATTGCATGCATTTAATAAAGCCTTAAAACTTTCTCCCAGGTATGCCAACGCCTGGAATCAACTCGGTAGCTTTTACCATGCAAATGGTTCCAGGGATGAAGCACTTCATGCTTTCAAGCAGGCAACACGCTTTGAGCCTCAAAACGCCTTTCCCTGGATCAACCTGGCTCACACCCATCTTGAGTCTGGTCAACCTGACCTGGCAATTCGTGCTTATAAAAAAGCAATCCGCCTGGTCCCTGCGAATACTTCCTTGCTGTATGACCTTGGAAATATTTTCCGGGGGATGAACCGTCTTAAAGATGCCATCGCTGCCTACAACAAGGCGCTAAAGATCACCCCCAAATTTATCATGCCATATGCCGGTCTGATTGCTTGTTATCGTCAGATGGGAAAGACCGATTCTGCCCGGAAGAACCTGGCGCTGGCTCAACCACTGCTCGAAAACCAACCCACCTTTGCCCGTGCCAAATTTGATGCAGTCTGTGGGAACAACCAGGCCGCCATCCGGTTTCTAAGGATCGCCCTCAATGAAGACAGGCTAAACCTGGATTTGGTACGCGCCGATCCGGATTTCAATGGTTTGCACTCCGATGCCCGCTTTCAGGAATTGATGGGTGGAAATGGAGAATGAACAATAATGGATCATCTGATAGAGGTTAAATGATTTCATACCCGCTGATAATTTTGGCTCTCCTGATGATCGTACTGATACCGATCATCAGGATTTCAACCCAAAAATGGCGAGCTCCTGGAGCAGTCAGCCTGTTCTTTTTTGCAGTCGGGTTGTCGGTCTGGTCTATCGCGTTTGTTTTTTATTTTTATTCACCTCAACCTTGGCTGTATCTTTGGCTGTGTATCACATACTTGTTTTCCTCCCTGGCGAGGGTGTCACTCTTTATTTTTTCCCTCCAATATACCAGGAATGACCACTGGCTTGACAAGCGCACGATCTTATATTTCCTGATCGAACCGGTTATCACTCAAATAATTCTCGCTACCAACCAGATCCACGGGCTATTCTTCGCCAGGAAGACCATTACCTTACTCGGAATGTCTTACGAGATCGGTCCATGGTTTTGGATCAGTGCTGTATATTACTTCAGCATGCTCCTTGTCACTATATTTTTTATAGCCCAATCTTATATTCGTATCTCACGCATCAATCGCAAGCTGCTGGGTCTCTTGTTGATTGGATCGATTGCCCCATTAATTCTTTATGTGGTCACACTGGCAGGTTCATCCATCATCCCTGGCGCAGAATTATCGCCAGGCGTATTCTTCATACCTTGCGTAACCCTTGCCATTGGTTTAATAAAATACAAATTGCTTGATTATCCCAACCAGAACCGCGATTCGATAATTGAATTGATGATCGATGGTTGGATGGTGCTCGATGAGAACAACCAGGTCATAGACATAAATCCCATGGCCGAGCAGATTCTAAATCGCAAGCGGGAAGATATATTTGGCCTCTCCGTTGAAGAAGTTCTGACAGATTGGCAGAACGTGATCAGCCAGATCAACAATAACACGGTTGTATTTGATACGAATTGTAGCGTCGTCTTGCGGGGGTTTCGGCATTATTTTAATTTGCGGGTTCAGCCTCTCACCAATGCCAAAAAGAACCTCATCGGTCATGTCATTTTCTGGCGTGACACTTCCGAACAAAAGATGGCTGATGATTCTCGTCGTCAGGCCCGCGAAGAGATGTTCTTGCTGTTGCGCGGTTTGGCAAGCGCAGCCAGTGCAGCCTCCAATCTGAAATCTTTCTTATCCGAAGCAATGTACCAGATCATTCCGGTTTTCCAGTACCAGAGCATTTGCATCTTTTTATTGGACGACAATCAAAAGGTTGGTGAACCGATCAAACTTTCTCTGGTGAACCAGTTCGGGTTGTCCACACAGGTCGCCAACAAACTCTCCAGGTTTACAATTAAGAATGGTAAGACCGGAAGCCTGTACACTGACGTTCTGATCAAAAGACAGCCTTTCGTCTCACGGGAAGTCGAACATGATAATCTCGTTCCGAATGAATTAAAAGAGATCGGACCTGGTGCACTGCTTGCGGCGCCGTTGCGTTCAAATGATCAGATGCTCGGTATGGTTTGCATCACCCGCAGACCAGGAGAGATATTCAATCAGGAAGATACGATTCGCTTCAATTTCGCTGCTGAGGAGATCTCCAATTTCGTTTTCAATGATCGCCAGCGCCGCCTGGCTATCAGCCTGGCGGAACGCGCTCGCCTGGTTAGAGACCTTCACGATTCGGTCACTCAAAAGCTCTACGGGCTTCTGGCACTCACCGAAGCAGCCCAGGCTGGCTTGGAAATGGGCTCCACGGAAATGTCCACCCGGGTTCTGGTCCCCATTGGAGAACACGCTCGCCAGGCACTTAAGGAAATGCGCCTGTTCCTCTATGAATTAAGTCCCTCCAATTTAAAAAAGGATGGTCTCATAGCTGCCCTCAACCAGCGACTCGACGCCGTTGAAGGCCGCGCCGATATGGTCCGCAAGATCCAATCCGATGATAATATTAACCTGACGAACGAACAGCAGGAGGAATTTTTCTTTATCGCCCAGGAAGCCCTTAATAACACGCTTCGCCATGCCCACGCCAAGTCGGTCGAGATCAATTTGAAGCAGACCAGGAAGAATATAATCCTCGAGATTGAAGATGATGGCCTCGGGTTTGAAATTGACAGGAACAAGCAGGGTGGCATTGGATTGCGCAGCATGCGTGAGCGTTCAGATAAGATCGGAGCTGCATTAAAAATAAATTCAAAACCCGGAAATGGTACTAAAATTATCTTGTCATTGAGAAAGGATGGTGAAAAAAATGAATAAAATTAGGGTTCTCATCGTAGATGACCAGACTGTGATCCGTGAAGGATTGGTTGCGATCTTATCCTTTTACCCGGATATTGAAGTGGTTGGTCAGGGTGAGGATGGCATTCAAGCCGTGGAAAAGACCAGGGAACTAAAACCGGACGTGATCCTTTTGGATCTCGCAATGCCCCGCCAGGGGGGTCTTAAGACCATCCCACAGCTCCTGGAGATCAATCCAAAGCCGAACATTCTGGTCGTCACCGCCTTTGCAGATGATGAACTTGTCTTTCCTGCCATCAAAGCTGGTGCCCTGGGTTACCTTCTGAAAGATTTCAAACGGGACAATCTTGTTCAATCCATCCGGGATGTCGCCAAGGGTGAGGCTTCTTTGGCACCATCGATCGCTCTGAAGGTTATTCATGAATTCAATAACCCGGAAGATTCATCACTCCCGCAGGACGCCCTCACCTCACGCGAATTGGATACCTTGCGACTGATCGCCCGTGGCTTTAGCAACCAGGAGATCGCCAACGAGCTTTTCATACAGGAACGAACGGTTGCCAAGTATGTCAGCAGTATTCTGACCAAGATCCATGTAGAAAACCGTACGAAGGCAGCCTTGTATGCTTTGCGCGAGGGCATATCCGAATTGGACAGGAATACGGAATAGGTCATAATTCTCTCCATAACTCACAGATATAGATCGAGAACGGTCTCAATTGCATGAGACCGTTCTCTTATTTTATATAAGAGATGGAAAAGTAAGTACAAGGTTGGGTTGAGGGCGCTTCTTCCAAATCCGTTTTACCCAACCTTCAATTCTTTTGGGATCGTCTCTCCTCTTATCTGTTTATGAGATGAAAAAGATCTGTTTCTCTACCTTAAATTCATGATATTCGAAGTGGTCATTCTTGACCATCTAATTTTTTAAACATGGTCAATTTTAATTGTCCTCCAGTTATTTAAAGACATATTTCTTGCATTTCACCAAAATGACCCAGGCGATATACTGAATTCAAGATCAAAAGGATGATTCTCGTTTCATTTATATGGAGAATTGTAGAAAGGATAGATTGAATGTTCTCAGGTCAATACAGCTCTTCTCTCACCACCACCAATCAACTCACTCCCCCTAGTGGGTTTGGTGATCTGCTTTCGCAGGGAGCGATGATTACACGTGGTTTTGACCACAATCTGATGGTGTTGACCAGCCAGGCGTTTCAGAAGTTATATTCCAGCATAATGTCCTTGAATCTTGCTGACCCGGATGTCCGCATGCTCATGCGCATGCTGCTCGGAAATGCAAATGAGGTCTCGATCGATAATTCAGGGCGTATGGTCATACCCGACAAACTCTGCCAGATCGCTAATTTGGGATCTCCTGCGGTCTTGGTCGGAATGGGTGATTTTTTCGAGATCTGGTCTGCCAATGCATGGTCGGAACAGGAAATAAAGTTATCAGGTTCAGGCTACGATCCCAATCGTTTTTCAAACCTTAATCTCGTTATGAGCTGACTGTTTTGCTAAATATCGGAATGGTAGGATCACGCAAACAAGAGGGTATGAATGATAGATTTTGAATACATCATGGCAAAGAACTTCGACCGGGCCTGGTTAAATTTTGAGCTGGATCTGCCCCTAAAACCCGGTCCGAACGGAACCTCCAACCCGTTTTATATCAATCGCCCAGGTAACCCGATTGCTGAGTTGGAGGATGCCTTGCTGGCACCCTTCTACCGCCCACCTAAATTCTTCTTCTCCGGGCACCGCGGTTGCGGTAAATCCACCGAATTGCTTCATCTCATGAGCAACTCTAAGATCCTGGATAAATTCTGGACGATCAACTTTAGCATCCGCGAAGAAGCCGACATTATCGATTTGGATTTCAGGGATATTCTACTTGCAATTGGGGGTCGCATGTTCCGTGATTACCGCAAGAATGGAGGCAAACTTCCCGAACAACTCCTCAAAGAATTGAATTCCTGGCGCGGCAAGATCGAAGAAGAAGTAAAAACCATCGGCGGGTTGCCGATTCAATATGAGTTGGGTGCTGGTATGGAAGCATTCTTCGTCAACGCCGGGTTGAAAATGAAGTTGGAACCCAAAACTCGCTCCGAGATCAGGCAGGTTTTCGAACGGGATATAACCGGACTTATTTCTGTCATCAACAACATCGCAACCGCAATTTATAGCAAGGAAAAACGCATCCCCCTCATCCTGATCGATGATCTGGATAAACCGGAACTCGAGAAAGCCCGGGCGATCTTCCATGACAGGCGCGAGATCATGATGCAGCCAAATTGCGCCATAGTCTACACGGTTTCAAGTGCGCTGTTCTACAGCAAGGATTTTGATTCCATTCGCGATCAGGCTGTATTCCTCCCGAATATTAACCTTCACCCTCGCCTTAAACCGACCGAACGTGTGGCTGAAGGTTACCAAACCCTGGAGCGTTTTGTAAAGCAGAGGATGGATATCCAGTTGATCGATCCCATCGCTCTTCAGCAGGCCATTACTTACAGCGGAGGTGTTTTTCGTGAGATGGCACGCATCATGCGCACAGCCCTCGGCCAGGCACGCAGGCGCAAGACTGCCACTGTCGATATGGAAGATATCGAATTTGCAGCCACCGAGATCCGTAACGAATACCGGCGCATCCTTGAGAAGGAAGATATTGCAATTCTAAAGAAGGTCCAGGAGGATAATCGCCTGGAATACAACAACCGCCTCACCCCCTTGCTCCAACTCCTCGCCTTGTTGGAATATCGGGATGGCGAAAATTGGTGTGATGTCCACCCTGTCCTGAGATCTCTGTTAGATGACTGACCAACCATTCAAGCAAGTTTCCGGAAGAATATTATGACAACTACTAAAATTCCAATCCAAACCACCAATACCGGGGCTCTAGATGATCGGATTGACATACTTTTCCGGGAACTTGAGTTGGCCATTCGCTGGAAAAGGCCATCGATCCTGCTTGCTGTCTTTAGATCTGAACATATTCAAAACCAAGTGGGGTCCATCCTGAAAAGTCGACTCCTGACGGTGGGTCAGGAAATTCATACAGTCAAGATAGAGAACAACGAAAATTCGGATATCCCTGCTTACCTCACAAACTTGACCCTCATTGATAAGAAAGTGATATTCGTTGAAGGTTTTAAATCTGGTGATGGACAGAAGAATATCCAGGCTTACCATTCTCTGAATATCGGACGGGATTATTTCATCAATCGCCAGGTTCGGGTTGTTTTCTTGTTGTCTGTCGAAGAGGCCAACGACCTTGCTCGTTACGCTCCGGAATTTTGGGGCTATCGCCACAGGGTGGTTGAATTCCTTGAACAGATCGACCCGGCTTTATCACCCTTGCGCAGCTTGGGATCCCTCTGGCAAGGGATCGGAAATTTCTCAAGTGCGATGGATGACATTGATAACCGGATCGCTTTGCGTGATTCCTTGTTGGCGGAACTTCCTGATCGAAACGAATCTACATCAGTTCGAGCCGATCTGCTCATTTCATTGGGGGTTCTGCATTGGCAGAAAGGCAATGTGGAGAAAGCCATCGGGTTATCGCGATCCGCATTACAGCTTGCGGCCAAAACAGATAATAAGTGGTTTGAAGCCTTTTGTTTCAACTCTATGGCTCTTATTCAAGCCAACACTGGTCAGGTTAGTGAAGCTATTGATGCTTTGAAACAGGCTGGCTCATTGGCTCCTGATCAGATCTTTCCATGGAACAATCTCGGGAACTTGTTCAATGAACTGGATCGTTTCGAGGAAGCCCTTAATGCCTTCCAGGTTGCCAGGAAATTCAATCCTGACGATCCGATGAGTTTAAATGGGATCGGGAATGTCTACTTGAAACTCGGGCGCACCGATGAAGCCCTGAATACCTATCAGCGTGCCATCCAATTGGCTCCCAACTTCGCCCATGCGTGGAATGGGATTGGAATGATCTACGCTGATCAGGATCAGGTTGATGCCGCCATTTCTGCTTTCCAAAAAGCCATCGATCTCGATAACCATCTGGCTTTACCATGGATCAGTCTGGGAACGATATTGGAAAAGCTTGACAGACTCGATGAAGCTGCCGATGCCTTCCGAAAAGCCTACGAACTTGACCCGGGAAATCCGATCGTTTGGAATGAACAGGGAAAGATCTACCTGAACACAGGTTGCATCGATGAAGCAGTCTGTGCATTTCAGAAATCCATAGAACTGGAACATGGTAATGGTTGGTCATACTTCAACTTGGCCCAGACCTACGTCTGCAAAGGTAAGTATTCAGAAGCCATCCAACTTTATCACAAGAGCATTAAGCTTTTTAAGAATAATTCCGAAAAAGCCATCACCTGGAGCAGACTCGGAAATATCTATCAGCAGAAGAACGATATTCAAAACGCCATCACAGCCAAAAAGATCGCCCTGGAACTAGATCCGGACAATGAACAGATCAAGGATGAATTGGTGGAGATCCATAACTCCTTGAACCTTCAAAGCAAGTCCGAAGATAAGAATTCACCATCCAGGTCCACAATGGAAATTGCAGCTTTACAAAGATTTCTCGCAGATGCAACTACTGAATTGAGTGCAGGATCCGAAATAAATTTTGCCTCCAGTCAATTGGGCCCCCTGACGGAAACCCAGATGTTGGGAACTGCTCGCCTCTGGAATGAAAGGGGGAATGTTCTCCTGAATACTGGCGCTTTCATACAGGCCACCCAGGCTTACAACAAAGCCATCGAATTGGATGCAAACTTCGGTTGGCCCTATGCAAATTTGGCAATGATCGCAGTTAACAATGCCAGGTATTCAGACGCTATTCCTCTCTACAAGAAGAGCATCAAGCTTCTTAAGAACAGGTTGGATAAAGCAATCGTCTGGAACCGCTTGGGTGTTGCCTATCGAAAAATGAACGAATATATCAAAGCCATCCAGGCTCATCGCAAAGCCCTCGAACTCGACCCTAAGAACATCAGCGCCAGACAGGATCTGATCCGTATTCACAATGATCTCGGTCACATCAAAGCCGCCATTAACTTACTGACAGCCAGCCTGGACAAAGCCTCAGCTTGGAACATGCTTGGAAATGCCTACCGTCGTCTGAGCGATTATGGATCCGCTACTGATGCATTCCAAAATGCATTCAACTTGGCTCCAAATGATTTTGCCTTTAAGTTCGATTTGGAAGAATCGATTAAGGAATCCAGGTTAAAACTCCGACCTTCAACAGATCCAGTCGAAGGAACTGCTGCTGGGAATATCGATGAGATAAAGATCGACATCAAGAATACCACTGACCCGAACTCCACGGATGACGATCATCCCGGGCCTCTGGGTGAGTTGATCGAAATTCATCCTGAATTGATGTCGGTTGATGGAAAACGATTTGCCCAGATCGGAGAATTATTGGACCAGGGGCAGGAACCCAGGGTGAATTATCCAATCAGCCAGCCTGTCCGCCGCACGATCGGATCGAATTCAACCCGCCGTGGTGTGGTGGGAATTCCAGTGCCATCTTCCGCACCTGCTTACACCTCAACTGCAAACGATTCTGTCAATAAAGTGATCCCTCAAAACACCTCAGCCTCTTACCGCAACATGTGGCACCTTGATGAAGCCCTTTCATCTTTCCAGAAAGTGACCGAATCCACGCCGGTTGAAAAACTTGACCCGGCCTTGTTGGTCTATCAACACACTGTCGAACTTGTCTCTGCAGGGTCTGGTCAGGATATTTCTTTCGCTGAAAAAGGATCCATTTCAACCATCTCTGCTCCCATGGCGGAAACTCAACCATCGGTTTCAGCAACCCTGCCTCGCAAACCCCTCGAATTTATCGTTGCAGAACCTGCCCCCATTATCGGGCAGCCTCTGGAACCAATACCAGAAGATGACCGGATCTCTCAAGAGATCACTACTCCAACAATTACACGCCTGGCATCCAGGTCTCAGCAGGATATTGGCAAGCTCGAACGCGATCTTCTCACCTACCAGACAGTGACTGGCATCAATCCAAAAAATGCACGTGCCTGGCATACCCTTGGAAATCTGCAGCGTTCAGCTGGGCAATTTGATCAGGCTGTTCTTTCGCTTGAGAAAGCCGTTGCACTCGATCCTGTCCAGGAAGTATTTCATTATCATCTCGGGCTTGTATACGCCGCTCAAGATCGCTTTGAGGATGCGGTTGAATCCTTCAAAACGGTGATCGAGATCAATCCCGAATACAACCTGGCCCATGCCACCCTGGCAGGTTATTACAAGAAACTTGGAAGGTCGGAAGAATCAAATTATCACATGGCCATCGCCCGCCGTACCATGCAGGATGAAAAAGAGTACAACCAGGCATGTTTTGAAGCCATCTGCGGAAATGTGGATAAAGCCATTGAGTTGTTGAAAATAGCGCTGAAAGAAGGACAGACCACTCCCGATTGGGTCCGCCGGGATCCCGACTTTGATAACATCCGCACCGATGATCGCTTCCAGGTATTGATCGCAGGTTGAAAACGTAAACCGGCTCTCTCGTAGAGAGAGGAAAAGGAAGATTAAAGATCAGCCCCAATACTTATGTGTGGGCTGATCTTTTTTCCAAGACTAAGACCATGTCGGTTGATTTGAGCATTACTTACTCCGAAATAAACCTTCCGATGCAGGTTGGGTTGAGCGGTCCTGACTCCAGAATAGACCTTCCATCAATACAGCGAAACCAAACATCCGGGGTTTTTACAACGAAAGCAGGAAATCAGGGTTTAATTTAAATGATATTTGGAATACAGGTATAATGACGCATGGCACTATACTCACATTAAATACGAAGGTTTAATCAAACTGCAAGAATTTTGACACTACTAATTGTCCAACATCTCTCATAAGGAGCAAAAATTAATGCCTGCAAGAGGATGGATCGAAGTCAGCGATATGTATTGCAAAGGATGTGAACTTTGCATCAACGCATGCCCCCAGGATGTCCTGCAATTGGACCTGGATCGGCTCACTCCCAAAGGTTTTCACCCTTCAAAAATTTATAAGGATGGCTGCACGGGCTGTGCGATCTGTGCGTTGGTCTGTCCGGATGCCGCGATTACGGTTTACCGTGAAGTGACCAGGAAACCTGTTGTTGCAGAAGGAGGCGCCTGACATGGCACGAGAACTCCTAAAAGGCAATGTTGCCATGGCCGAAGCTGCTGTTCGGGCTGGTCTCGAAGCCTATTTTGGTTATCCCATTACCCCCCAAACTGAAGTCCTCGAGCACCTTTCTGCCCGGATGCCCGAGCTGGGACGGACATTTGTTCAAGCAGAAAGTGAACTCGCTGCCGTAAACATGGTTTATGGTGCTGCCTGTACCGGGACACGTGTGATGAGCTCATCCTCCAGCCCTGGAATTTCACTCATGCAGGAAGGAATTTCTTACATGGCTGGTACCGAAGTGCCGGCAGTCCTGGTAAATGTCATGCGCGGTGGACCGGGATTGGGAAATATTGCTCCATCCCAGTCAGACTACAACCAGGCTGTTCATGGGGGTGGGCATGGTGATTACAATTTGATCGTATTAGCCCCTTCCACAGTACAGGAATCGATTGACCTTATGGTCCTGGCTTTCGATCTCGCTGAAAAATATCGCATGATTACAATGATCTTGACGGATGGGTCAATCGGGCAAATGATGGAACCTGCCGAATTGCCCGAAATGCGACCGGTCGTTCGCAAGGATTGGGATTGGGCTACCAATGGCGCCATCGGTCGTGAGCGCCACATCTTATCCTCCATCTACATCAATCCGCCTCTTGAGGAAGAGACCAACTTACGCCTGATGCGGACCTGGCAGAAAGTTCAAGCCAACGAAGTCCGGTACAAGGGATATTATCTGGATGATGCGGAATTTGTTGTCATCGGCTTTGGCACCTCTGGACGGGTTGCCCTGTCGGCGGTGCGGGCTGCGCGCGCCATGGGTATCAAGGTCGGTCTTTTCCGACCGATCAGCCTCAATCCGTTCCCCTATGCCATCATCGATGAATTGGCAGACAAAGCCACCGCCTTCCTGGTGGTCGAGATGAACACAGGTCAGATGTTGGAAGATATCCGTCTGACTGTGCGAGGCCGAATCCCTGTTGAATTCTACGCACGCCTGGGTGGCATTGTCCCATTCCCGGACGAAGTTCTGTCCGAGATTCAGCGGATGGCTGCCACCAAAAAATTTGATACTGGGTCGCATCCCCGTGATGCCTGGCTGGAACGATTCACAGCCCAAAGTGAGAGGTGAATATGACAAATCTGGCGATCCCGGAAAACATGGTTTATTCAAGACCCGAAAGCCTGACCCCCATCCACAACCACTATTGCCCCGGTTGCACCCACGGTGTTGCCCATCGTCTAATCGCCGAAGTCCTGGATGAAATGAACATCAGGGAACGTGCCATCGGTGTTGCCCCGGTGGGGTGTTCGGTTTTTGCGTACAACTACTTCAACTGTGATTTCGTCGAGGCCGCTCATGGTCGTGCCCCTGCTATGGCAACCGGTATCAAGCGAGTTTTGCCGGATCGGGCGGTTTTTACTTATCAGGGTGACGGTGATCTGGCCTCCATCGGCATGGCGGAGATCATGCATTCTGCCGCCCGGGGCGAGAACATCACCGTCATCTTCATCAACAATGCCATTTACGGCATGACCGGTGGACAGATGGCTCCCACCACTCTGCCCGGGCAGAAGACCACCTCCTCACCCAATGGTCGTGATGTCGAAGTCGCCGGTTACCCCCTCCGCATGGCTGAGATCCTTTCCAACATGGACGGAGCAGGTTACATCGTGCGCCGCAGTCTGCATGACCCCAAGAACATTCGCCTGGCCAAAAAAGCCATTCGTACAGCTTTCGAAGCCCAGATGCATGGGCTTGGCTTTTCCATGGTTGAGCTTCTCTCCACCTGCCCCACCAACTGGGGCATCACACCTATCGAAGCCCTCACCTGGTTGGAAGACCATATGATCCCGGCTTATCCGCTCGGAGATTACAAGATTTCCGAACACTTGGCTGCCATCAAATTCTAATTTACGAATTTTTATTAAGGATTAACAGGAGAACCCATGCAAAAAGAGATCCTGATAGCTGGTTTTGGTGGACAGGGTGTCCTGTTTGCCGGTCAGGTCATGGCATATGCCGCCATGGATACTGGCAAAGAGGTCACCTGGATACCATCCTATGGTCCAGAAATGCGTGGCGGCACCGCCAATTGCACCGTCGTTATTGCAGACGATGAAATTGGTTCACCCCTTGTCAAGAATCCACCAGCCATCATCGCCTTGAATCTGCCTTCCTTTGATAAATATGAAGAACTGGTTCAGCCCGGTGGAATTTTGATCGTCAATCAATCCATGGTGGATCGTGGTGCTTCCCGCACAGGCATCACCACTGTATTTGTTCCCGGCAACGAGATGGCTGAAGAGATCGGCGACCGCCGCCTGTTGAATATGGTCATGCTGGGAGCCTTGCTCACCCGCCTGCCAGAATTGACCATTCAGGATGTGGAAGCTGCTCTTTCCGCCCACCTTCCCGAGCGCCATAAAAAGCTGCTTCCCCAGAACCGCACCGCCTTGCAGCGCGGTTATGATTTCGCCCTGCATGAGCTTGAAAAACAGAAAGCTTAGATTTCACCCCCCCCTTAAATTTCCCCCCGATCAGACCTGACAGATCACCCGATCTCGCCAGGTCTTTTTTCGTGTCATTGCAAGACCGGTTGCGCCGATCTCTTTTATTGTCGTAATGAGCCTGAAAGGTGAAGGATCTCATATTCGTTCTTGTTCAAGATCATATCACGCCTGGTCCCATCTACTCTCTTCCGTAGCCCCCTACCTCAAAGAATTCCACTGCACCAAATCCCGAAAATTCTCGTATACTTAATACTGGAAGAACCATGATATACACCTACACCATCGACGGTCTGACCGTCCAAACCGGTGACATCGTCTGCACCATGAACGGCAAGCCAGACATCCTTCCCGGCGAGTTCTGGCGCCTGGTTGGGCGTCTGGTTCCCGGTGATGTGGACCATATTGCTCTTTACATCGGCCCGGACGGGAGGTGCATGGAAGCTGGAGCGCTCGGGGTGATTACCTTCGACGTGCTCGACAACATCTGGGAGACCGAGCGTATGGCTCGTCAACGCGGCTTGCTCCTGGATACCTTCTATGGAATTGCCTGCCCTCTTGAAGGATTGAATCTGTCCGATGATGAAGAATTCCACATGCGCACCCGCCTCGCTGAATACTGCCTGGCACAGCTCGGAAAACCCTTCAACCTGAACTTTCTCAATTCCGAAAAGGAAGATTCCTTCTATTGCAGCCAGCTTGCTTACAAGGCTTACCAGCAAATCGGCATCAACCTGAACACCGGTATGGAGATGGAACGCCTTCCAGGCACCAACAGGATCGTCTTCCCACAGGAGATCTGGGAAAGCAGCTGCCACAAGAAAAGGGTCCGCTCGATCTCTCCAGCTGCTGCCATTCCCACCCAGCCCTGATTCTATTTTAGACATAAGGGACACCTGCCTGTCTGCCTTTTTGATCTGACGAATCCCTTTTTAGTTGGGTTGAACGGTACTCCGATCTTGTTTATCATCCCATCAAGCCAGCGAAACCCGATAAGTCCATTGCGATCAATTTCAATAATTTTTTCCATCTCCCCCGATTAATAAAAAAGATACTATAATCCCCTCACCATGAATTTTCTTATCACCGGCGCAGCCGGATTTCTCGGATCTGCCCTGGCCAACCAGTTGACCCGTGAGGGTCATCAGGTACGCGGCCTTGACGACCTGTCCACAGGTGACCCGCAATCGCTTTCTCCGGATGTCCACTTCACCCGCGGGGATGTCAATGACCGCCCCAAACTATGGACGCTCCTGCAGGAAGTGGATTGTGTTTACCACATGGCTGCCCGCGTCTCCGTTCAGGAGTCCATCCTCTATCCTCGTGAATACAATGCTGCCAATGTCGGCGGGACCGTCAGCCTCATGGAAGCCATGCGTGATGTCGGCGTCCACCGTGTCATTCTGGCTTCCTCCGGAGCAATTTATGGCGACCAGCCCGTTCAGCCATTGACCGAGGACATGCGTCCCGCACCCCGCTCTCCCTATGCTGTCTCCAAGTTGGCTGCTGAATATTACATTCGCACCATTGGCGGTCTCTGGGGCATCGAAACCATCAGCCTGCGGATCTTCAATGCCTACGGACCTGGGCAGCACATCCCGGCTTCGCACCCTCCCATCGTCTCACATTCCTTGCGCCAGGCCTTGCGAGGTGGCACCCTGGTCGTCCATAGCGATGGACAGCAGACCCGGGACTATGTTTACGTCGACGATGTTACCTCCGCCATGGTCGCTGCAGCCACCGCTCCTAACATCAATGGACTCGTCATCAACGTCGGCAGCGGCGTCGAAACCAGTGTGCACGACCTGGTCAACCTGGTTCTAAGCACCTCCGGCAGCAAGACCAACGTGGTCTATAACCCGAAGATCGCGGGAGGCGTCTCACGCATGTGTGCCGACCTGTCTCTCGCTTCCCAGAAACTCAATTTCCGGGTCTCCATCCCGATCGAAGAAGGCCTGCGCCTCACCATCAAACGCGACCCTCGCCTCAAAGTTGCATAATCTTTTGTCACTGCGGGCATTTTTACGAGAAGCAGTCTCTATGTATGTCGGGTTGAGCGCTTCAAATCATCATCCTTTCCTTTTACGATCCAAGCGATACCCAGCATTTTCAATTTCATCATATGTCCTCCTCCATCCTGTCCCCGGAATTCTACGCCCGCCCCACCTTGCAAGTCGCCCGTGAACTTCTGGGCATGCACCTGGTGCGGTTTCTGGACGGCATCCGCCTGTCAGGGATCATCACCGAAACCGAAGCTTACATCGGGGAGTCAGATCTCGGCTGCCACGCCAGGGTGGGTCGCACAAAGCGCACATCCGTCATGTTCGGTCCGCCCGGACATGCCTATGTCTATTTCACTTACGGCATGCACTGGATGCTGAACGCTGTCACCGAACCTGAGGGCTTCCCGGCTGCCGTCCTGCTGCGAGCCATCCAGCCTCTCGAAGGCAAGGAGATCATCAGCGCCAATCGCCAGGGTCGTGACACGCACGGCCCAGCCAAATTAACCCGGGCTCTTGCGATCCAGCAGGATTTCAACAACTGTAACCTCTGCACACCTTCTTCGAGCCTTTGGATTGAACAGGGACCACCCATTTCCGACAAATTCGTGACCATTGGCCCCCGTGTGGGGTTATATACTGTATCGGAACCCTGGAAGTCCATCCCCTGGCGCTTCCGTGTAAACAGCACTTTTCCAGGTTAATGAAGTTTTCTCAATAAAAATCAATTATCCCAGGATTGTGTCATTGCGAGTAACCGAAGGCGGTGAAGCAATCTTCCGTTTGGGATATGGATCAATTTGGTTATAAAGATCTCTGGGCAATTTGGGTCGCGAACGATCATCTCCACGATCCAACTCCACATCCAGGGCTCAACCAGTCTCCAACCACCTGGACTCAAAATTAACCTTGGTGCCTTTGTGTCTTGGTGGTAAACATTCTTTACACACATACGAACTCACCAATCAAATATCGGAGGGTATTATGGGATTATTACAAGGAAAGAACGCACTCATCTTCGGTCTCGCCAATGACCGTTCCATCGCCTGGGGCATCGCCCAGGCCATGCACGCCCAGGGAGCCAACATCGGCTTCAGCTATGCCGGCGAAGCCCTCGAGCGCCGCGTCCGCCCGCTGGCGGAGTCCATCGGTGTCACTTTCGTCGAAGAATGTGACGTCGCCAGTGATGACGCTATTCAAGCAGTCACAGCCAAAGCTGTCAAGGAATTCAGCCAGATCGATATCCTGGTTCACTCCATCGCCTTTGCCAACCGTGACGAATTGACCGGACCCTTCTACAACACCACCCGGGCCGGTTTCCACCTGGCCATCGACATCAGCGCCTACTCTTTTGTCGCCCTGGCACGCGCCTTCCAGCCTCACATGCCAAGAGGTGGCTCGATGGTTTGCATGACCTATCATGGATCCGTCAAGGTAGCCCCACACTACAATGTCATGGGCGTCGCCAAGGCTGCCCTGGAAGCCTCCACTCGTTACCTTGCCCATGACCTGGGTCCGCAGGGCATCCGCGTCAACGCCATCTCTGCCGGACCCATCCGCACCCTGGCTGCTGCCGGTGTGAGCGGATTTAAGGACATGCTGCGTGCCTTTGCGGATATGTCTCCACTGCGTGAGAACGTCACCCCCGAAGATGTAGGCAACGCCGCTGTCTTTCTGTGCTCGGACATGGCCGCCCACACCACCGGCGAAGTCTTCTATGTCGATTCGGGCTATAACATCATGGGCGTCTCCGAACCCGAACAAAGATCATGATTATTTAACCCCTCCCTGGATACGAAACCTGCGCCCAAAATTGTCCCCACCGTAGGGGCGCAACGCTTGCGCCCTACACTGCCCCCGATATTGTCCCCACCGTAGGGGCACACATCTGCGCCCAAAATTGTTCCAACCGTAGGGGCGCAACGCTTGCGCCCTACACTGCCCCCGATATTGTCCCCACCGTAGGGGCGCACACCTGCGCCTGTAATTGTTCCAACCGTAGGGGCGCAACGCTTGCGCCCTACACTGCCCCCGATATTGTCCCCCCCGTAGGGGCACACATCTGCGCCCAAAATTGTTCCAACCGTAGGGGCGCAACGCTTGCGCCCCACTTGCGCCCCACACTGCGCCCAACACCTGTTGTTTTTCA
>Ga0172370_10001858_pt1 | contig 31282 bp, 20 predicted proteins | sample LakKiv5m_FD_114538 | JGI IMG/M metagenome (GOLD analysis project Ga0172370, IMG submission 114538) | Freshwater microbial communities from Kabuno Bay, South-Kivu, Congo - kab_022012_11.5m | ecosystem: Environmental > Aquatic > Freshwater > Lake | place: Democratic Republic of the Congo...
CAATACGCATTACTTCATCCATCAGCATCTCAGGTTCAACCACTTTCTGAACCAAACCAATTCTTAAAGCATCTTCTGCTGTAATCATTTCAGCAGAGGTGAGCATAAATAAGGCATCAGCCATTCCAACCAATCTTGGTAATCTTTGAGTTGCAGCATAGCCGGGTATTAATCCAAGATTCACTTCTGGCTGGCCAAATTTAGCTTTGCTGCTGGCAATTCTGAAATCACAACCCATGGCAAATTCGAGCCCACCGCCCAATGCAAATCCATTAATGGCTGCAATAACAGGTATTTCAAGTTTTTCGAGACTTCTGAATGTGTTTTGTCCCAACCTTGAAAATGCTGAACCCTCTTCCTGTGTCATATTCACCATTTCGGCAATATCAGCTCCAGCAACAAAGGCTTTTCCTTCTCCGGTAATGATTAAAACTTTTATTTTTGGGTTGTTTTGTATTTTTGACACGACATCATCCACTTCGTTAAAAACTTTTGTATTTAAAGCATTCATGGCATTTGGACGATTAATAGTCAGTAAACCTATCCCATCGTTTTCTTCAAATTTTATTACTTCATAGTTCATAATTCATTAATAATTTAAGCTTTTGACTAAATTGTTCAGAAAGTTTTGTAGCCAAAAATAAAACTTTGTTTTGAAATGGAGAATGAGGGTGATCATATATTTTTTTATAAAATATAGATTTCTCAAACTATTTTCTACCTAATTATAAATTAGTTGAAATGGCAATATTATGGCAAATACTGTATTTTTATTTATTTTTTTGAATTTTTCTTTTGTTTTTAATTTTCACTCAAAAATTTTCCTACAATTTTTGTAAACAATTCAGGATTATCAGCATGAATCCAGTGACCTGCCCTCTCAATTGTTTTGAGAGTAGAACGAGGGAAAAATTTATATACTGACGGAAACTCACTTTCATTAATATAATCTGATAATGAACCTTTGATAAATAAAACTGGGACATTTACTTTAGTCGAAAATTGTATATTTTCCATCAGGTTCATATGTTCACGAATCAATACATCAGCATTAAATTTCCATCTGATACATCCTTTGTCACTTATTGTAAGGTTTTTATACATAAATTGTAAAATTCTTATGTCAGGAATAATTTGTTCCAGTTTCTTTTCTGCCAATTTTCTGTCAATAAACTGACAATTTTTAAGTGCATTGATAGCACTGAAAACCATTTGGTGGTCGTCTGGTATTCTTGTGTATTCTTTAGGGAAAATATCTGCAATAATCAGAGATTTAACATAACCAGGGTATAATGTTGCAAACTGCATGGCTGTTTTACCACCCATAGAATGGCCTAAAAGGTGAGCACTATAAATATTTTGTTCCTGAAAAAAATCGAGCAGGTCGCGTGCCATCAAAAAATAGCTATGTTCGTTGCTATGCGGTGATTTTCCATGATTTCTCTGGTCAATAATAAAAACTTCATTTTTTTCTGCCAATTTTTTTGCAATGCTCTGCCAATTGTCTAACATGCCAAAAAGTCCATGTATAATAATGAGTGGTTCACCTTGCCCAAAATGTTTAAAATTCAATTCCATTTACTTAAAAATACCCAATAACAAAATTAATAAAATAAAGGCAGAGTATTTGCCGAAAGGTGATTAAAAAATTATAAAATGAAATATTATCTGAGCAAAACAATTAAGCTGGGTTTCAATGAAAGTGTTGAAAAGGTAACAAATGAATTAAAGAAATACGGTTTTGGTATAGTAACTACACTTGATGCTGATAAAGTTTTAAAAGAAAAAATTGGTGCTGATTTAAAGCCTTATAAAATATTAGGTGCATGTAATCCAAATTTTGCATTTCAGGCAATTACCAACGAACCTATGATAGGAACACTACTGCCATGCAATGTATTAGTAAGATATATTGATGAAAATCACACTGAAGTATCAGCAATAAATCCTCAAAGTATGTTTCAACTTGTTGGAAAAGATGAATTCAAACCTATTGTTGAGCATGTTCAGAAAACATTTGAAGAGTTTATTGACATGTTGTAAACCATTACTTTTGCCATTATGAAAACCACCACATTTGCTATTACATTATCATTTTTCATAATGTTTACGACATTTGCACAAAACAGACAGTTAGTAACCTTAAAAATAAATGAGAAGGTCAAGATTGATGGACAAATTGATTCTGTCTGGTTAAAAACAAAGTTTTATACAGATTTTGTTCAGTTTGAACCCTATAATGGGAGCAAACCCATGCAACAAACCTATGTTGGAATCATTTACGATGATGATGCACTTTATATAGCTGCTATTATGCATGATTCATCACCGGACAGTATTTTAAAGGAATTGAGTAAACGTGATGAAATTGATGAGGTAAATACAGATATTGTTGGCATCATTCTGCTTCCTTTTAACGATAAAAAAAATGCATTTTTATTTAAAGTTTCAGCATCAGGCGTTCAAAACGATTTAAAAATAAATAATGAAGATGAAGATGTTAGCTGGGATGCTGTTTGGTCAAGTGCTGTCCAAATTAATGATACTGGTTGGGTGGCTGAGTTCAAAATACCTTACTCTTCGATTCGTTTTCCCAAAAAGGATGTTCAGGAATGGGGAATTAATGTTTGGCGGCACAACAGAAGGTACAGGGAGTGGAGTTCGCTGGCTTATGTCAACAACAATCAAAATAGTTTTATTAACGAGTCAGCATTACTGACTGGCATAAAAAGTATTAGACCTCCATTAAGGTTATCTCTATTTCCTTATCTGGCATCGTACCTTGAAAAAAGTTCTGATAATAATAAATTTGGTTTTAATGTTACGTATGGTGCTGACATAAAATATGGCATCAATGAAAGTTTTACTTTAGATATGGTGCTGATTCCTGATTTCGGCCAAGTGGAATCGGATGATGTTGTACTGAATTTATCTGCTTTTGAAACACAATATGATGAAAAACGTCAGTTTTTTACTGAAGGTACTGAATTGTTTAACAAAGCAGGTTTATTTTATTCAAGAAGAATAGGAAATCAACCTCAGGATTATGATTTAGTGTATGAACAATCAGATTTTCAAACCATTGTTAACAATCCATCAAAGAATAAACTGCTCAATGCTGTAAAAGTTTCAGGGAGAAATGCAAATGGTCTTGGTATTGGTGTTTTTAATGCTTTTACTGCACAAAGCATTGCTGATTACATCGACACAAACATGAAAACACATCATTTTATCACTCAGCCTTTTACAAATTACAATATTATAGTGTTTGATCAGACTTTAAAAAACAGAAGCAACATTGGTATTATCAATACTAATTTATATAATAAAAACAAGTTGGCCAATGTCACAGCTGTTGATTTTAATCTGGAAGATAAAAATAATATTTTCAGGTTAAGTAGTAGTTTGACTTATAATAAAATTAACCTAATAAATAAAAATCAGGAAGGTTTCAGAAGTTATCTTTCTTTTGGTAAAATAAAAGGAAATTTCAGATTTAGCGTCAGCAACGAACTGGCAAGCAAAGATTTTAATATCAATGATATGGGTTACAATAGTTATAACAACTATATGGAAAACCATTTTAGTATCGCCTATAACAAATATAATCCCTTTGGCATTTTTCTCAATTTTCACAATAATATTGGTTTCAGCCATATTATGAGATTAAATCCTTATGAATATGCTGTTTTTGATGTTTATGCAGAAAGTAGGGCTAAATTTAAAAATTATCTTGATGCAGGCTTAAACATTGGCGGTACACCCATTGCACAGTATGATTTTTATGAACCCCGAGTGCAGGGTTATAAATTTAGAATACCACCTCATATCTGGCTTTACGGATGGTTATCGCCCGATTATCGTAAAAAGTTTGTTATCGACTTACGAACTTCATATAATATTGTCCCTGAGTATAATAAAACGGCCTATTCAATTGATGTATCCCCTCGTATTCGCATCAACGATAAGTTGTTTTTTGTATTAAGTAGCGAGTACGAATTTAATAAGTGGCAAAGGGGATTTGTTGAAGCAATTCCTGATTCTGCTAAAGGATGGTTGATTTTGTTTGGCAGACGCAATGTTGCAACTCTCGAAAACAGTATTTATTTAAGTTATATTTTTTCTAAAAATGCTTCTTTTAGCATTAAGGCAAGGCATTACTGGAGCACTGCCGACTATAAAAGTTTTTATGAACTTCAGAACGATGGCACCTTAAAAGATATTTATTATACCGAAAATAAAAACCTAAGTTTCGATGCTTTGACTATTGATGCAGTGTTTGCCTGGCAGTTTGCCCCGGGCAGCGAAGTGTCGGTTGTTTGGAAAAATGCTGTGTATAAAGATGGTACTTACATCAATCCGTCATATTTCAAAAACTTTGAAGAAGTGCTTGCTCAGCCTGCCATCAATAGTTTTTCAATAAAGGTACTTTATTACCTCGATTATAATTATCTGAAAAAAAGTGATAATTATTAATAAAATTATTTTATTAATTTTACAATTAATTATAATCATAAATAAAATGAAAAATTTATTATTTACAGTGTTTCTGATGACTTCCCTGTTGTTATATTCACAAGAAAACGATATAAAACCGTTTTCTGTCAAGGTTGTTGTTGATAACGACCAAATGAAAGTATGTGAAAACCATTGGAAATATGATACCATATTCCTCGAAAAAACAAACGAATATGTTCACTTACAGGTTTGGTGTACACGAGGTTCTGATAATTTCAGATGGTTAAGTCAGGAAATGAAACTTCATAAGTCGGAAAATCCTGGCACTGAAAGGGCATTCTTCAGCATTAGTGAACCCGGGCGTGACTCCAGTTATCCTACTATCATGTATAACACTGGACAAAAAGTTCTTTATTATGATAATTACCAAACGGGTGATGTGCTTGGCTACGATAGCAACGGTAAATTATACTTTACATACCAGATTAAAGATGGATACCTGCATGGCCAATTTGAAGTATTTTATCCTACGGGTGAACTGTTTTCAATTGGTCAATATTATGAACATGCTAAAACTGGTCTGTGGGTGTGGTTCTATCCTGCCAGAAAGGTAATGATGGAAGGTAATTATCTTCCTGAAATCACCATGTACAACTTTAAACTTGGAGAGAAAGAAACTCGCGTAAACAAATACGGTAAAAAGTTTACTTTTATTGAAAATATTGATTATTCAAAGTTTCAGAATGAATTACCATCTCATTTGCAATTTATCAAACTTTTTCCTGTTGTGATTGATTACCGTGATAAAACATGGGTCATTTATAACAAACAAGGTGAAGTAGCGTATAAAAAGAAATATAAAAACACACCTCAATCCTGTGATTGGGAATTTGATCAATATTGCATTATTGAATTGAAGAAGTAAGACATAAAAAATAAGAGATTAAAGATCAATGAGTAAAGATGTTTTAAAAAAATAATCTTTCTCAAACTGAAATTCGATTACATGAATTATCTGATCCTCAATATCACATCTCCCTTATGCACAGGTTGTCCTTGCTTGATAAAAATCTCAACGATTTCACCATCATACTCAGCTTTTATTTCATAATAAGTAAGGTCAGATAAAATATAACATAACCGTTGACCTTTTTTAATAATGGTGCCTACAGTAACATCGTCTTCACGCATATAATAATTCAGATTGTAATACACGGTGCCAAAGAAAGCAGAATAAATATCTTTGCTTGCAATTTCGGGCTTGGGCTGTTCAGGTCTTACATTAACAGCTAAGCTACTTTCAGCACGTGCTTTTGCCAATTCCTCCTGAAAACGTTTTTTTGCAATTCCAGATTTATAATCCCTGTATTGGCGGTCGTGCATGGCAAACTCAAACAATTCTTCATCATCCTGCCCTTGATCCCAGCCAAGTTGTTCCATTTCAGCAATGTATTTTGGTAATTCATCAGGATACGCATCCTGCGGTGTATCTGTATAAAATTCTTTTCCTTGTTTATTGGCTATTTCAACAATTTCAGGAGCTAAAGCTCCCGGTAACTGTCCTGCTTTACCTAAAATCATATCCCATGAGTTGTTATCAATATTCTGGAATCTTTCTTTTCCCTGTTCAAGAGCCATTACATTAAGTAATGCTATGTTTTTTACATACTGGCTGAAAGGTGTCACCAAAGGCGGATAGCCCAGCATCGGCCAAATATAACTAACCTCGTTAAATAGCCTGACAAGTAATTCATCAACGCTGAGTTTTTTGCGACCATTGTTTTCAAGAAAACGGTTTAAACCATCATGAACACCTTTAAGGTCGGCCATCAGGCTACCCATCATGCCACCTGGTAAACCACAGCCTACCAATAAGGATGAGGTATGTTTGTTTTTGGGATCAATAAAATAGCCAAGAAAATCATCAATAAACTTTTGTGTAAGTGATCGAGCCTCCATATAAGCATTCATATTAATATCAGGCACCAGAAAACCGGCATTTTTCAACATAGCATGTATAGTGATTATATCAGGATGAACCATACCCCAGCTAAGAGGTTCCATTGCTACATCAATATAATCTGCACCGGCATTGGCTACTTCCAGCATAGATGCTACTGAAAATCCAGGACCACTATGACCATGATACTGAATAACCAGATGAGGATATTTATCTTTTATTGCTTTTGTCAATAACCCAAGTTCCACAGGACGTCCTACACCGGCCATATCTTTTAAACATATTTCATCGGTTCCGTATTCAACCATTTTATCGACTACACTCATATAATAATCAACAGTATGAACAGGAGAATATGTGATTGATAAAGTACCCTGTGAAATCATTCCAGCTTCTTTTGCATATCTGATTGATAGTTCAAGATTTCTATGATCATTTAATCCACAGAAAGATCGTGCAATGTCAACACCCTGAGCTTTTTTAACTTTATACATTAGTTTTCTTATATCAGCAGGTACAGGAAACATCCTGATTCCATTCAATGCCCTTTCCAGCATGTGTGTTTGTATGCCTGCCTTGTTAAAAGCTTTCGTCCATTCACGAACAGCAAAATTGGGATTTTCACCAAATAAAAGATTTACCTGTTCAAAAGCACCTCCATTGGTCTCAATTCTGGCAAAACAGCCCATATCAACAATTACTGGTGCAATTTCTATTAATTGATCTACACGGGGTACATATTTGCCGGAAGATTGCCACATATCGCGGTATATCAGGCTGAATTTAATTTCTTTCTTCATAAAATACTCAGTTTGATTTTCTGATTGTTAACTAAAAACATTGTTTTAGCAGTTCTTTTAAGATTTTTTTTTGATGGTTAAATTAAACCTTTTGAATAATAGTGGACAAAAGAATAAGTTTTTTTTTACTGGGTATCATGAATGTAAGAATGATAATTTTTGATTGGGTTTAATATTGACAACACCCACAGTATTTAATTTGAAAAAAGTTTAGGGTGGCGATTTTGAGCTACAAAAAAATTATTTCTTATCTAATGGTTGTATTGATGAATGAAATTTTATTTTTGTAAGGTTCTGGAAACTATTTTTTAACTTTAAAACCAAAAAAAATGAGGAAATTTTACAGTATTTTTTTAACTCTGATTGTTACAGTATTGACTGTAATAATTGTAAATGCACAAAAACCAAATCCATTTAATGCTAAAACAGCAAATATTAAAAAGATTAAAACTATTTTTGATTTTCCTGCTGAAGGAAGAAATGCAAAAAATGGTTCTGGTTATAGTGCCAATGTTGAGTTATTAAATCCTAAACCTAAAAAAATTGCTTTGGTTAGTTTTTACCTCTACGATCCGGCAATGGGAAAAACATCCGGAGGTTCTTATGTAGGTGTGGCCACTGCAAAAGCATGGCGTACACCTGATGCAGTTGGGCAAACACATATTGATGGAATATATGAAGCCTCTATCAAAGCCATGAAGGATGCCTTTGCAAAATATGGAATGGAATTATTAACCCCTGATGAGTTTATAGATACAGATGATAAAGCAGAGTTTTATTATACTTTCAGTCAGGAAAGTGCTAAAAGGGAAAAAACGTCAAGAACATTTACGAAAGCTGCTGGTTCAACATTTTCATCGATTGCAGAAGCAAGTGTAACAACACTTAAAGTTTGCCCTTCAGGTAAAGGTTATAGAGCTTTTTTTGTAACAAATGAGCAACCAAATGAATCTTTTGCTGCAAATTTTACAAATCAGGGTATTTTTGGTGCTAACAGAAAAATGACCTCCAGTTTAGGTTATGAATTGGCTCAAGGACTTGGTGTGGATGCTGTTGTTGTTGCTTTTGTTGTCACCCGCAAACTCAAGATGAATAAAAATGACTATGCTGTAAATGCAATAAGCCTTTATATGTTTGGACCAAACCCATTGGCAAAGGATGAAGAAGATAAAAACAGAGGCCAGTTTTATTGTGGCACAAGGTTGTTTTTTAGTAAACCACTAATTTTTCATGATAAAAAAAGCAACAAACCTCAATTTTCAGGTTTTGACAATTCATTTGCTGCACTTTCAGAAAAATTATGCAATTATGTGATGAACAAGAAAAAGTAATTTATAAGTAAATTTTGTTGAAAGGCTGTCGTTGAAAGGCAGCCTTTTTCATTTATATTTGTCGCTTTGCTTATGTGAGTTAAATAGAAGGCATGAATAAAACGATTACAGAACTGATTGCACGCAAACTTGACCTTGCTGTTGAATATGTTGAATCTGTGGTAAAATTATATCTTGATGGTGCTACTATACCGTTTATTGCCCGTTACCGTAAAGAGGCAACAGGTATGATGAATGAAGTGCAGATTGCTGCTGTTATAAGCTTATTGGAAAAATATAATGAGTTGATTGACAGAAAAAAAACTATTTTAAAAACCATTGACGAGCAAGGAAAGCTAACAGAAACATTGAAAAAAAATATTGAAGAATGCTGGACTTCTGCTGAATTGGAAGATATTTATTTGCCATTTAAACCTAAAAAGAAAACAAAGGCATCGGTTGCCATTGAACGTGGACTTGAACCACTTGCAAAAATAATCATGTCGCAAAACCATGAGTATCCGGAAAAGATTGCTGCCAGGTTTCTGAATCAAGAAGTTAAAAGCATTGGGGAAGCACTGCAGGGAGCAAGAGATATCATTGCAGAATGGGTGAACGAAAACACTTATGCCCGCAACAGGATTAGAAAGCTTTTTGAAATAATGGCCATATTAAAAACCGGAATTGTCAGAGGAAAAGAGGAGGAAGGACTAAAATATAAAGATTACTATAATTATCACGAGAAATTAAGGTATATTCCATCTCATCGTTTTCTGGCTATCATGAGGGCAGCAAAAGAAGGGGTATTAAAAATAGAAGTTGAGCCAGAAGCTGAGGAAGTATTGATGATTTTAGAAAAAATATTTATAAAACAGGAAAACAAATGTGCTGAACAAATCAGGTTAGCTATAAAGGACTCCTATAAGCGTTTGTTGCAACCATCCATGGAATCGGAGGTGCTGAAGTTGAAAAAAGAAATTGCTGATGATGAAGCCATAGCTGTGTTTACAAAAAATTTAAGACAGTTGCTGATGGAACCGCCTTTAGGACAGTTGAAAGTAATGGGCATAGACCCCGGTTTCAGGACAGGTTGTAAAATAGTGTGTCTGGACGAAACAGGTGCACTTTTAGATAATAAAGCAGTTTTTCCGCATCCACCAGTGAATGAACCTGAAAAGTCAGCTAAAATAATAAATAAGTTAATAGAGCAATATCAAATTCAGGCCATTGCGATAGGTGATGGTACTGCTGGCAGAGAAACTTATGATTTTATCAGGGGAATGGTCCTCGAAAGCCATATCAGAATATTTATGGTAAATGAAGATGGTGCTTCAATATATTCTGCCTCAGAAATTGCACGTGAAGAATTGGGAGATTATGACCTGACAGTCAGAGGGGCTGTTTCAATTGGAAGAAGATTAATGGATCCGCTTGCAGAACTGGTAAAAATTGATCCTAAATCGATAGGAGTAGGGCAATATCAACATGATGTTGATCAGTCATTATTAAAAAAGGCACTTGAGCAAACAACAGAAAGCTGTGTCAATATGGTTGGCGTTGAACTGAATACTGCAAGTAAATCGTTACTGACATTTGTTTCAGGAATAGGACCTCAGCTGGCTACAAACATTATTAATTATAGAAATGAAAATAGCAGGTTCTGTTCACGTGAAGAATTGAAAAAAGTAAAACGAATGGGTGAAAAAGCATTTGAACAATGTGCAGGATTTTTACGAATCAAAGGAGCTGTTAATCCACTGGATAATAGTGCTGTGCACCCTGAAAGTTATTATATTGTTGAAAAAATTGCAAATTCTTTGAACTGCAAAATTGAAAATCTAATAAACAATAAAGATAAACTTATTTTAATTAAACCTGAGGAGTTGGCTGATGAAAAAACAGGAGTACCAACAATTACCGATATTATTGCTGAGTTGGAAAAACCCGGCAGAGACCCACGCAGCGAAATTATTCAGTTGGAGTTCTCATCAAACATCAGAGATATTGCTGACCTGAAAACAGGAATGATATTAGAAGGAATTGTTACTAATATTACCAATTTTGGTGCATTTGTCGATATTGGTGTAAAACAGGATGGACTAGTTCATATTTCTGAATTAGCTGACCGTTTTGTCAAAAATCCTTACGACATTGTTCAAATCAAACAAAAAGTTAAGGTCAGGATATTAAATATTGATCAGGAGCGAAAAAGAATTAACCTGAGTATGAAAAATCAAAATAATTAATTCGCATTGTAATTCTATAGGATTAATGTAAGTTTGATTATAAATATCCACTAATGAGAATCGTCAGTTTTATTAAATCAAACAGAAAAATCTCCTTCGTACTTTCAGGATTATTGATGTTAATTTTTATCTTCCTGTTGATAAAAAATGCTGTATTTGAAAAAATAGCTTACAACAAATTAAAAAACATCGATAAAAACTATAGTTGTCAAATTGAAACAAAAGATATTAATCTTAAAGGACTACGAAAAATTGCAATTCATGATTTAAAAATTAATAATGAAACAGTAAATTTATTACAAATAGGATATTTAGAAGTGAAAATAAGTCCTTTAAAATTGTTGTTAGGGAAAATTAAAATCAAATCAGTCATTGTTAGTAAATTTTACCTTAATTTATATAAAGATTCATCAAAATGTTCCTATAACATTGTATCGTCTCTCCATAGTGCCGATACATCAATAAAAAAAACTACTTCAACAGATTATTATAAAAGGTCAACAGGAATATTCAGGCTTATTGAAGGACTGATACCCTCACAAATGTCAATAAATGATTTAAAAGTCAGAATACATTATTATGGCAGCGACTTCAATCTTTCATGTGAAGAAACAAAAATGAAGCATAATGAATTTAGTTCTGTTTTTAATGTTTGGGATAATGTCAGAAAAGGTAGCTACCGGATTGATTATCAATATATTCCTTCAGAACATCAATTGACAGCAAATACTACTCTGCTGAAAGGAGATATGATTGCATTACCTATAGTCAGTAAAAAGTACAACCTGTATCTGACAGGCAAAACCATACGATTTATGCTGAAGATGGATAATACTTCTGCTAAGACGGCAAGTTTTTCCGGGGAATTGGATTTTCGTGAAACAAATATCTATCATTACCGCATTTCTGACGACACCATTAAAATTAATAGATTACATACCCGATTTGACCTAAATACATGGAAAACAGCTTTTGAATTAGACAGTACTTCATTTATTAAATTAAACGATTTTTATTTTCATCCTTATCTGAAATATGACAGGTCTTCAGGTCAATATGTTTTGCTTGATTTTCATACCCCCCGTTTTGATGCCCAAAAGCTGATAATGAGTGTTCCTAAAGGAATATTTACCAATCTTGAAGGAATGAAAGCCAGTGGCAAACTTGAATACAGGATAAGAATTGAAACAAACTTGAAGATGCCGGATTCATTAAAGTTTTATTCGCGTCTAAAAAGATATGATTTCAGGGTAAAAAGTTTTGGCAACCTGGATTATCAACGTCTGCTGGGTGAATTTGAATATACAGCCTATAAAAATGGTTCTCCTGTAAGGAGTTTTATGGTTGGCCCATCAAATGCATCATTTGTGCCGATAGAGAATATTCCTGAATATCTTAAACAGGCTGTTATATTTTCAGAAGATGGTGCATATTACTACCATAGAGGTTTTATAGAAGAGGCGATAAAAGGTGCAATTATAACAAATATCAAAAGAAAGAGGTTTGCACGCGGTGGCAGCACCATCTCTATGCAATTTGTAAAAAATGTTTTTCTGAGTTCTAAAAAAGTGATGACAAGAAAAATTGAAGAAATAATTATTACCTGGCTGATAGAAAATTATCGTTTATTGTCAAAAGACCGTCTTTTTGAGATATATCTGAATATTATTGAATGGGGGCCAAAACTATATGGTGTAGGAGAAGCCTGTGATTTTTATTTTGCCAAACCATTAAATCGTCTGACATTGGCAGAATGTATATTTATGGCAGCTATTATTCCACGACCTGCATCTTTTTACTATGCATTTGATGCTCAAGGGCATCTTAAAAAACATTTTTCCTGGCATTATAAAAGTGTTTCAGGCAGAATGCTGAAAAGAAATATTATTACGCAGGAAGATTATGATAATTTAATACCAGATGTTCAGTTGACCGGGCCTGCTGCTGAATTTATAAAACCTGATACTTTAATTATTAACGATACATTTAATTTGGATATTCCGGAATAAATATTTTAAAGGCATGATTTTTTCATAAAATTCGATTTTTTTTAAATGTTCATGGAAACAAAAAAACTTATTACGATTATTGGATTTGCAATTTCATTGTCTTCATGTGCATTTTTTAAAGCTGCACCTCCATTAATTCCACTTCAGATTATTCCTTACCCGGCAGAGTCCTATTGTTGTGAAGTGCCTTTTACTAATTTAATGAATGTTAAACCCATTACTTCTTCAGATATACACCTTGATTTTGATAGTCTATTTTTAAGCTGGATGGATACAAGCACCCAACTATTTGAATTACCTGGTATTAATTTAATGACTGAAAATGAACAACTTAAATTGTTTTTAGACAAATGGTTACATACCCGCTACAGAAGGGGTGGAAGCTCCAGAAGTGGTACCGATTGTTCTGGATTTGTTAATAGTTTGTACAGAGATGTTTATGGGATAAAACTGAGCAGAAGTTCATACACAATGATCAATGATGTTTTTAAAGTACCTAAAAATGAATTAAAAGAAGCTGATTTGGTTTTTTTCAGGATACGAAAAGGAAGAATTTCTCATGTCGGGTTTTATTTGAAAGATGGGTATTTTGTACATTCAGCTCGTAATGGTGGTGTAATCATCAGTTCGCTTGATGAGCCGTATTATAAAAGAACTTATTATACAGGTGGTAGAGTTAAATTTTAAGAAACTTTTTTACTGAAAAACTGTTTTCTCCATAAAGATAAATGAAATATATCCCTTCTGGTAAAAATGAAACTTCCATTATCGTTGAACTTTCGTTAATTGCATGATTGAAAATGTAATGTGTTTTCCCATTCAAATCAACTATATTGATTTGATAAATTTCAGATGGAATATTTTCCATGACAATATAATGAGTGACAGGATTTGGAAATACTTTAATCGTACTTTCTGTAGCAATATCAGGATTTGAAAGTACTTTATTACAAAATTCATTCATTTTCAGATAGGCAGAAAAAGCATCTAAACGGCCGCCTGTCAAAGTGTAATTGTATAAGCTACCTAAGGGTTTAGTACCATCGAGCACAAAAGATTTCATCAACAGGGCAAGACTGTCAGGGTACTTTTTTCCTATTTGTATCAAACCTTTACATGCTGAGGCATAAAGCAACCCCAATACACCTGCTACATGAGGAGAAGCGCCTGAAGTGCCTGTAAAATATGAATAATCAGCATTTCCTCCAAATGTGGTTGCTGTGGTATAAACACTTTTTCCAGGAGCACCTATGTCAATATTTATTTTACCATAGCCTGAATTTACACGTTGATCGTTTTTGTTGGTGCTTGTTACTGAAATCAGATATTTACTAGGACAGGTTGTGGGCAAATCTCCGTCAGTATCGACATTTCTTTCAGAATTTGTTGTTGCTGCAACATTTACAATTCCATTTTTACCCATGGAATCGTAAAGTGCACACCAAATCGGAGCATCTTTGGGAAATTTACTATCCAAACCCCATGATGAATTAACAGATACAATATACGCCCCTTTTTTACCCTTGCTTTTATTATATAATCGTCTCATTGCCAACACATAAGAGTATGCTTTTATGGCATCAGATTCCTGTCCGCCACCTACTATCATCATAATTTTAACATTCCAGTTAATACCACTTATTCCTGTAATATTGTTACCTCTTGCTCCGATAATACCACTAACCTGCGTGCCATGATTACCATCATAAAATATTTCATCATTATCGGTATATGTATTCCAGCCACGATAATCATCAGTGTAACCATTTGAATCATCATCTATGAAATTGCCAGGTATTTCGTGATAATTAAACCATATATTTTGTTGCAGATCAGGATGAGTGTCGTTGATTCCATCATCTACCACGGCTATTACGATAGTGTCTCCATCAGCACTTAACCCTCCTGTATTGATATTCCATAATTTACTAATATTAATATCAGCACCGGCAGTACCACCACTACTTCCATCATTATACAGTGTCCATTGTTCCTTAAAGGAGGTGTCATTTGGTACAAGCCCTCTTTGTTGAAGCGATCTGTTGAACTGACAATTTAATACGCTGGGAAATGAACTGAGATTTTGTATAAGGTCAAGACTATCAGTATTTTGGCTTGTAATATTTAGCAAATGAATATTTAAATAATCAGAAAGAACTTCCTTATGAGTAATTAATAATTCAGATGTATTTTCTTCAGAAAAATGAGTAATTAGGCTATTAATGTCAGTTTCTCTCTCTAATTGAACAATCATTTCCTTTGAGTCATGAGACATACTTTGTGAAAAACCTTCAAAGAACGTTAAAAACAATAAAATACCTATTAGGTAATATTTTCTTAAATATTGATTAACAATAATTTGTATTAAAAATGTGTGCATTTTTAGTTTTATGATATTTCATTAACTTTTTTAAAAAATTTATCCTTATCAACAATGACACGGCAGTGTGTTCCGGTACCAATCAAAGCTCTTGAATCCACAACCCTGACCGAAAAATGAACTGCTTTGCCTTCAACTTTCTCAACTTTTGCTATACACTTTACTGTATCGTTTATTTTTGTTGCTTTCAGGTGTTTTATACAAATTTCTGTCCCTACAGAAGTCAGGTCTTTGCTTAAATTTTTATTGAGTAATTTATGGCAACAGTTTTCAATAAATGCGATCATGGCTGGTGTGGCAAATACAGGCAAAAGCCCTGAGCCATATTGCTGTGCAGTATCTTTTAACTGTACAGTCATTTCTGCTTTATATTCTGTACCTATCTGAATTTCAGCATTCATTGTTCTGTAATTTAATAATGAAACCTTATGGTTTGCAAGAGTTCGGGATGCAGACTTTTTGATACAGGACAAGTTTTAGCACTTTGCTCTATTAATTTTTTTTCCTTATCTGAGTAATTATTTGCAGGAAAATACAAGTCAATTATAATTTCAGATACTCTTCTTGGGTCACTGGCCATTATTTTTGTTACTTCAGCCCTGGCACCATTTATACTGAAATGGTGTGTATCTGCACTTATCCCGATGATAGTAAACATACATGATGCTAATGATGTGCTAAGTAAATCAGTAGGACTGAAATATTCACCTTTACCCTGATTATCTACTGGTGCATCTGTTGTAATTGAATTGTTTGACCTGATATGAGTGGCTTTTGTTCTTAAATTGCCTTCATAAATTACTTCTGATGTAAGCATAAATTGTTAAATTTTTTACAAAGGTAAAATGATTAAACGTAGCCTGAGTATGAAGAAATATAATAATTGTGGAAAAGCCAATTATTTAAACAGAAAACCTATTGAAAAAAAGATACGGTTTGCAATCTCGGTACGTTTCACTTCGTATTTATAGTACGAATCATAACGCTTGCTATAAAGTTCTTCTCTGCGATAACCAAAACCAAAGTCTATAGCAGTATTATTATTAAAATAACTTCTCACACCAACAGAAGGATTAACAATATAACCTCCTGTGTAATTATAATCCCACTCTTCAGTTGTTTTGCCATCAAGGGGTAAAGCATATCCTGTGTGTAAAGAAATATAAGGTGTCACTCTTTTATCAAAAAAATCATATCTGGCTGATGCTAACAATGGGAGTGAAGTAACATAAAGAAACTCGAAACCCGAAACAATGCCTGCATATAATTTATTATCCCATTTATAACCACACGAAACGTGTAAAGTTAATGCCATAGGATTATAATAACCCATGATGTCTCCTGCTAAAAATCCCAGATACGATTGTGTGTAAAAACCTTTAAATTTGCTCTCATACGGTTTTACAGGTTTATAGGCATCTTCTTTAGTCACTTTTAAGATTTCTGATGTCTGAAATACCCAAATATTTCCACCGGCTGATTCAATTTTAACATATTGTTCTGGCACCATTTCAACAATTCTTCCTCTGATAATACTACCATTTTTAAGGTAAACTACATCTTCAACTTTCTGCCCAAACAGGTGAAACGATAAAAATGTTATAATGATAAAAATGAAAATTTTACATTTCATACAAAAGCTTTAAATATATTGATGAAAAATGACCTTTTTTGGTTGCATTTTATCTTACAAATTTATAAAATTAGTAACATAGAAAGGATGTTTTATATTAAATTTAATCAAAAAGGCTGATTAGCAGCTATAAAAATTTTTTAATTTGTAATTTAATTATAATTTTATTTAAATTTGAAGTGTTTATTTTATAGAAATATCGGAATACTAAAAAATGATAAAAAGTTAAACTGACACTTTATTATTTAAACTTATGCCACCATTTAAACTCATCTCTTTATCAAACAAAAAACAGATTATTCTACTGTCTGTTTTGTTCATTTTGATAATTTTTACAGGATCTTACATTTTTTTTCTCAATGAAACAAAATCAATACGTGTAAAAAAACATAAGGAATTGGAAGGAATTGCTTATTTAAAAATAAAACAGATAAGTGAGTGGTTTAATGATCAATATAAAGATGCAAACCTGATTGCTGAAGGAAATCTACGGGTAAAAAAAATAGAAGAATGGCTCGGCACAGGTAGTGAAGAATCAAAAATTGAATTAACAAAAAACCTTGAGTTTCAGATTAAACTTAAAGATTATCATTCTATATATCTGATTGATACAAATGGTAATATATTATTAGCTGTTGGTTCTCATATCAGTAAACTCGACACTTTGTTAAAGACTAAAATCAGGGAATGCATCATTACAAAAAGTGCAATTACCACTTTTATCTATAAATGCAAACTACACAGCGAAATTCAGATTGACTTTTTTGCCCCTGTTTATAATTCCAATAAAAAATTAATGGCAATTATCATGCTTCGGATTGACCCGAATGAATTTCTATACCCGTTAATACAGTTGTGGCCTTTTGATAGTAAAACATCAGAAACCATCATTTTGAAAAAAGATGGTGATAGCATATTGTATTTGAATAATATCAGATTTCTGAAAAATTCAGCATTGAACTTTAAACTGCCACTTACACGAACCGATTTGCCTGCAGTTCAGGCAGCAAATGGATATAAAGGTTTATTTGATGGAATTGACTACAGAGGTGAAAGAGTGCTTGCATGGCTCAACAATATTCCCGGAACACCATGGTTCATGGTAGCTAAAATAGATAAAAAAGAACTTTTTAAAGATATTTACTTCGAGCTTATGCTTGTTATTGGAATTTCAATCATATTCATTGCTTTTGTATTATTAGCATTAAGCTTAATTTATAATAGTCGTCAAAAGAATATCTTCAGAGAATTGTGGCGTACACAGGAAGAATTCCGTATTACCCTTTTTAGCATTGGTGATGGTGTTATAACCACTGACAGAAAAGGTAAAATTAAATATTTAAATAGTGTTGCTGAGAATCTTACAGGATGGACAGAAAATGAAGCATTAGGAAAAGACATCGAAAAAGTTTTTCACATTATCAATGAAGAAACAAGGGAAAAGGTTGTAAACCCGGTAGCGAAAGTGCTTGAACAAGGATTGGTGGTTGGGCTTGCAAATCATACTTTATTGATTTCAAAACATGAAAAAGAAACACCCATAGCCGACAGTGGTGCACCTATTAAAGATGAAAATGGTAACGTTGTTGGTGTTGTTTTGGTTTTCAGGGATCAAACTGAAGAAAGGGAACAACAGAAGCTTCTTGAAATTCGCTTAAATTTGTTTGAATATGCTGCCAAACACAATCTTGAACAATTATTGACCAAAACACTGGATGAAATTTGTGGCCTGACAAGAAGCAAAATAGGATTTTATCATTTTTTAAATGAAGATCAGGAAACATTGACCTTACAGGAATGGTCATCAAAAACAAAACTGGAATTTTGTAAAGCAGAAGGCAAGGGTTTGCATTATCACATCAGCGATGCAGGGGTATGGGTTGATTGTGTTCGTGAGCGAAAACCCATTATTCACAATGATTATAAGACGTTGCCGCATCGAAAGGGACTGCCTGAAGGTCATGCCGAAGTAGTACGCGAACTGGTAGTGCCGGTCAGCAGAGTTGATAAAATTGTTGCTATTTTAGGTATTGGTAATAAAGAATCAGATTATACAGAAAAAGATGTGGAACTGGTAACTTATCTGGCAGATATAGCTTGGGAAATTACTGAAAAAAAGAAATTAGAGGAAAGTATTCATGAAAGTGAAGAGCGTTCACGACTGATTCTGGAGAATAGTATGGATGCAATCCTTTTTACTGATCCTGTCAGTGGTGATATTTTAACTGCCAATAAAGCTGCCTGTGAAATATTTCAAATGTCAGAAAAGGAAATTTGTGATAGAGGTCGTGAGGGATTAATTGATTTAAATGATAAAAGATTAGAGATTTTATTGGAACAGAGAAAGAGAAATGGCATGGCAAGAGGGGAAATAAACATGATAAGAAAGGACAATTCTGTATTCCCGGTGGAAGTTTCTTCATCTGTCTTCTTAAATAGCGATGGAAATTTAAGAGCAGGATTGATCATCAGGGATATTTCAGAAAGGAAAAAAGCTGAAGAAAAAATTAAACAAAATGAGTTATTATACCGCAGTCTTTTCGAAAATATGTTGAACGGATTTGCCTACCACCGTATGATCTATGATAATGGGAAACCTGTTGATTATACTTACCTTCTAACGAATGAAGCTTTTGAAAAGCAAACAGGTTTAAAAGATGTAACAGGTAAAAATATTTCAGAGGTGATACCAGGTTTACTTCAGTCAGATCCTGAATTATTTGAAATTTATGGCAGAGTTGCCACTACTGGCGTACCTGAAGTATTTGAAACTTTTGTGGAATCCATGAAAATGTGGTTTTCAATTTCGGTTTACTGCCCACAAAAAGGATATTTTATAACCGTTTTTGATGATATTACAGAAAGGAAAAATGCTGAAAAAGTGTTATCAGAAAGTGAAGAAAAATTTCGCAGAGTATTTGAACATGCATCGGTTGGGAAATCATTGACCTACGTGTCGGGTAATATGATAGTGAATAAAGCATTTAGTAATATTACAGGTTATTCTGCTGAAGAATTAAATAAACTGAAATGGTTTGAAATAACACACCCTGAAGATATTGAACAAGACAGGAAATTTATTGAAACACTTTTATCTGGTCAATTTACAGAAATGCGATGGGAAAAACGTTATATTCATAAAAATGGAAATGTTGTTTGGGTAGATTTAAGTACTTGTTTGCAACATGACCATGATGGAAATCCACTATTTTTTATAACCACCATTCAGGACATAACCCAACAAAAACAAATGATTGTGCAACTGAAAGAAAGTGAACAAAAATTTTCCGCTGCCTTTAATAATAGCCCGGTTGCTATGTCGATGGTTTATGTCGATTCTGGCCATATTATAGATGTTAATGAAAAATATTTATCTGTTTCAGGTCTTAAAAAATCAGATATTATTGGTAAAAAGTTATCTGAAATTAAGCTGTTTAAAGATACTGAAAATACTATGAATAAAATCAGAGAGCATACAAACAAGGTGTTAAACTCAGGGCTTTCAAACTCATTAATCTTTAAATCTGAAATGTATGACGAAGTTTTGAAAACGTTTTCTTTAACAACCTGTCTGATTATGTTAAATGGAAAAAATGTTTTTCTTTCGTCTTTGATGGATATTACCAAGGAACAGGAACTATTGGATAAACTAAAAGAAAGCGAAGAGAAATTCTTTAAATCGTTTCATCACAGTCCTGTTTCTATGACACTTTCTAAGGTTAGTGATGGAAAATTTGTAGATTGTAATAATAATTTCCTCGAATTAATGCGTTACAGCCGTGAAGAGGTTATTGGCCATACAACAGAGTCATTAGGTATTTATGCTAATATTGACGACAGAAACAAAATTGTGGAAGAAATAAAGAAAAATGGTTCTGTTTATGGAATACCTGTTAAAGGAAGAAAAAAGGATAAAACAGAAATTGATACACTTTTAAGTTCTACTCTGATAAACATTGGAAATATTAGTTATTTTCTTTCTACAATAATTGATGTTACAGAAGTGAAACAAGCTGAGGATGAAATCAGAAAACTAAATCGCATCTATGCAGTATTAAGTAATGTAAATCAGGCCATTGTGCGGAATCATAAAAAGGAATTGCTCTTCAATGAGTTGTGCAGAATAGCCGTTGAAGATGGAAAACTTAAATTTTCATGGATAGGATTATTGAACAAACAAACAAATTTGATAGAAATAGTTGCTTCTTCTGGCTTTACTGAAGATTATTTTGCCCATGTTGCAACCGACATGAGTAAAACAGTAAATATGAATGGTCCAGCAGGAGTTTGCTTAAAAACCGGAAAATATTTTGTTTCTAATGATGTTGAAAATGACCTTACATATAAATCATGGCGAAAAGATGTACAAAAACTGGATTATCATTCTTTTGCAGCTTTTCCTATTATTGTTTATAATGAAATTATTGGTGTAATATGCTTCTATTCTGATGAAACCGGGTTTTTTAAAGATTCTGAAATTGAATTACTGGATGAGTTGCAGCATGATGTTTCTTTTGCTCTTGAATTTATTGAAAATGAAGAAAAAAGGATATTGTCAGAAAATCAATTAAAAGAAAAGCTTGATGAATTGCAAAGATGGCATACAGCTACATTAGGCCGCGAAGAAAGAGTTATTGAGTTAAAAAAGAAATAAATTCACTTCTGGTAAAACTTGGTCAAAAACCTAAGTTTGAAAACATCTAAATTTTTAGTGTAATATGAAAGAAAAGCTAAAATTAATTATTCCTGATAATTTGAAAGAGTCAGCCAGTACTATTTCCTCTCTTTTATTACAACATGGATATGAAACTGAGTTTATACTTGAAAAAGAATATCAACTTTTGAACGATAAGATTCTCAAAGAATCAGAATTGACCAGAAGGGCATTATTAAGCATTATTGAGGATGAGAGACTTGCCAACATGGAAAAAAAACTGCTTAGTTACTCCATTGAAAATTCGCAAAATGAGATTTATATTTTCGATGCTGAAACATTAAAATTCAGATATGTCAACAGAGGTGCAAGAGAAAATTTAGGTTATTCAATGGAACAACTGACTGAATTAACACCCTTAGACCTGAAACCTGAATTTACCCATACTTTATTTTTAAAACTAATCAGACCACTAAAAAATAAAACACTAAAAATCCATCATTTTAAAACTGTTCATAAAAGAGCTGATGGTAGTCTGTATCCGGTAGAAGTGAACCTTCAATATTATGAATTTGAGGAATATAGGGAATTTCTTGCTGTAATTCAGGATATAACGGAAAGAATAAAAGCAGAAGAAGAAATACAAACACAACATGCTTACTTAGATTCGTTAATAGCTACTGCACCTGAAGCGATTGTAATTTTAGACAATAGTGATAAAGTGATAAGAATAAACAATGAGTTCACAAAAATTTTTGGATATAAACAGACAGATGCTGTAGGATGTCAGATTAACGACTTAATCGTTCCTGAAAGATTAAAAAATGAAGGTTTAAAAGCCACTTTAGATGTAACCTCAGGCAAATCGATTAGTTTTGAATCTATCAGGAAAAATAAAAATGGAAAAGAATTTTGGGTTTCAGTACTTGGAAGCCCAATCTTTTTTAATAAAAATCAGATTGCAGTGTATGCAATATACCGCGATATTTCAGAGAAGAAACTGGCAGAACTTGAAATCAAATCATTAAATGAGAGCCTTGAAAGAAAGGTAGAAGAGCGTACTGCCCAGCTAATAGCTGCCAATAAAGAGCTGGAGGCATTTGCTTATTCGGTATCACACGACCTGAGAGCACCCCTGAGAGCAATCAATGGTTATACAAATATTTTATTGGAAGATTATAATAACATTCTGGATGATGAAGGAAAACATTTAACTTCTGTTATAATTCAGAGTTCAAAAAAAATGGGACAGTTGATTGATGATTTGTTGCGTTTTTCCAGATTCGGGCGTGCTGAAATTTCATTACAGAATGTTAATATGAAGGAATTAGTATCATCTGTATTTTATGAGCTTACAAATGAAGATTATAGCAAGAATATTAAATTTCATGTTTCAAAAATACATGATGTCAAATGCGATTTAATGTTAATTAAACAGGTTTGGATAAATTTAATTTCAAATGCAATTAAATTTACATCTCATAAAACTCAACCGGAAATAACCATAAATAGTACAAAAAGTAAAAATGAAATAATTTATACTATTAGAGATAATGGAGCAGGTTTCGATATGCAATATAAAAATAAACTTTTTGGTGTTTTTCAACGTTTACATTCAAATCGGGATTTTGAAGGTAATGGAGTTGGCCTGGCCATAGTAAACAGAATCATTAAAATGCACAACGGAAATATTTGGGCTGAAAGTGAATTAAATAATGGTGCTACATTTTACTTCTCTCTACCTTTTCATGTTGATAAAAAATAATTTCATAATGTTTGTAAATAAAATTATATTTGAACTTTTTAAAACCTTTATCATTGTATATGCATAACATTGAGCCTGTTGAGATTATTATCGTTGAAGACAATCTTAGCGATGCAGAACTGATACTCCATACATTAAAAAAAGAGAAAATTGCAAACAAACTTTTAATAGCTGAAGATGGTGCCGAAGCACTTGATTTGCTTTTTGGCAAAGGAGCTTATCCTAATAAAATAAATCTTTCTGCTTTAAAAGTCATATTTTTAGATTTAAAATTGCCTAAAATAAATGGATTGGAAGTTTTAAAAGAGTTAAAAGAAAATCCTTTGACAAAGCATATTCCTGTAGTAATTTTAACTTCATCAAATCAGGATCCTGATATTAAAAAAGCGTACGAATTAGGAGTAAACAGCTATGTTGTTAAACCTGTTGTTTTTTCAGACTTTAAAAATGTTGTTCAAAAAATGGGATTTTATTGGTTGTTGGTAAACGAAAAAATGAAATAATATATAGTGATGCTACAAAAATATTTCCTGAACAAACAGATGATAAAATATTTATTTTGATTTTAACTTGAAATTATAAAATAACAGAACCACCAATAACAATGAATAAAGAATTTAAAGTATTACTTGTTGAAGATTTAATTACCGATGCTCAAATAGCACAAAGGGAAATTTTTAAAATGTACCCTGAAGCAATTATTAAAGTAGTTGATAAAAAAAATGATTTTCTGAATTTACTTTCAGATTTTAAGCCAAATATTATTATTTCTGATTATTCTATGCCTGAATTTAATGGGATGGATGCCATGCTGCTGGCAAAAGACAGAATGCCTTTGACACCATTTATTATGCTTACCGGTTCTATGAACGAGGAAACAGCGGTAGAATGCATGAAGGCAGGAGCATGGGACTATGTCATAAAAGAACATATCAGACGATTAGGCCCTGCCATTCAACAGTCTTTGATTAAAAAAGATATCCTGACCGAAAAATATGAAGCTGAGGAAAAGATTCGTAATTATAATGAGAAAATAAAAAGCATTTTTGAAGCCTCTTCAGTGGGTATTGGCTTGCTTTACGACCGCATTATTCTTGAAATAAATCCACGTATTTGCGAAATGACTGATTATTCTAAGCAGGAATTATTAGGTCAAAATGCAAGGTTACTCTATAATTCTGAAGAAGAATTTCAACGTGTGGGAGAATTACTTTACAAAGAAATGGAAAATGGTTCCCACGCAACAACTGAAACAATATGGCGAAAGAAAAATGGTGAATTAATTAATATCTTGCTCTCAGGTGTTTATCTTGATAATAAGAAAAAACAAAAGGGTTTAACTGTTATTGCAATGGAAATAACAGATCGAAAAATTGCTGAGAAAGCACTAAGAGATAGTGAGGAAAAACATAGATTGTTATTTGACAACCTGAATATAGGGGTTGGATATTTTGATTTAGACGGCAGATTGATTCTGTTTAACCAGCAGGCATTAAACTACATGAATGGAACTTTAGAAGATTTTATTGGTAAATCAGTTTTTGAATTGTATGGTGAAGAAAATGGTAAGATTTATTTTAACAGACTTAAAACTACCATAGAAAACGATAAACCATATATCTTTGAAGATAAAGTTACCATCCCTGCCGGTACATTTATTTTCCATTCTACTTACACTTGCCTGAAAAATGATAACAGTCAGATTATTGGTGTTCAGATAATTTCACAGGATATTACAGAAAAAAGACATGCAGAAATTTCTTTAATTGAAAGTGAAAGACGCTTAAATTCTTTTATTGAATCAGATAGTGATTTAATTTCCATCAAAGATGAAAATTTGAAAATAATTCTTGCTAATAAAACTTTCATTGAGTTTGTTGGAAAACCAAAAGAAGAAATTATTGGAAAAACTGCATTTGATATTCTCGATCCGATCATGGCCGAAAATTGTCTGAAAACCGACCAGCAGTCTTTAATGGAAAATAAGCTGGTTGTCAGTATTGAAAAAGTTGGAAACAAGTATTTGGAGTCCAGAAAATTTCCACTTCAATTATCGAACAATAAAACCGGTGTTGGTGCAATTATTCGTGATATTACTGAAAAAATCAAAGGAGAAAAAATTCAGACTGTTCAATTCAGGATTGCTGATGCCATGATCAATGCTTCTAATGTTAATGTTCTGTTTGCGATTGTAAAAGAGGAGTTAAATACATTGATTGATACAAGTAATTTTTATATAGCTTTTTATGATAAAAGGAGAGGTTTGCTAAGGTCACCATTTCTTAAAGATGAAAAAGATATTATTGAAGAATGGCCAGCTGAACAATCGTTGACAGGTATAGTAGTAAAAGAAAAAAAATCATTATTGTTAAAAAAGAAGGATATTCTTGATTTTGCTGAAAAAGGAATTATTAAATTGATAGGATCGAGAGCCGAGTGTTGGATGGGTGTTCCTCTTATTTCTAATCAGGAAGCATTTGGTGCTATGGTTGTTCAGAATTATACTGACCCACAGGCATATACAAGCCTCGATCTTGAAATTTTTGAAATAATTTCAAAACAATTCAGTTCTTATATTGAACTGAAAGAAATTGAAGAAAAAGCTATAAAATTAACTAAAGCAGTCGAGCAAAGCCCTGTAAGTGTGGTAATTACAGATAAGGATGCTAATATTCAGTATGTTAATTCTGCCTTTACATCAGTAACAGGATATTCTTTCAGTGAAGTGATCGGTGAAAATCCAAGGGTTTTACAATCCGGATTTCATACAAAAGAGTTTTATACCAACCTTTGGAATACCTTGTTGTCAAAAAATGACTGGAAAGGAGAATTGCTGAATAAGAAAAAAAATGGTGCGTTATATTGGGAAAATGTAGTTATTTCAGCTATAACAAATGATCAGGGAGAAATCATTAATTATCTTGCTATCAAAGAAGATATCACTGAAAAGAAGAAAATTCTTGATGATTTAATCAGGGCAAAAGAAACTGCTGAAGAAAATGAGTATTTCTTACGAGAATCTCAAAAAGCCGGCAATATAGGTTCGTATTTGCTTAATTTTAAAACAGGGATGTGGACATCTTCTGAAATTCTTGATTCTATATTTGGGATAGAAGATAGTTATATTAAATCAATAAATGGTTGGCTGGATATTGTTTATCCTGACGATAGAGAAATGATGAAAGAATACCTGTATCTGAATGTTATGACTAAAAAAGAATCTTTTAATAAAGAATACAGAATAAAAAGAATATCAGATCATGAAGTGCGATGGTTGCATGGCCTGGGCAATCTTGAATATGACCTTGATGGGAATCTTAAATCAATGATTGGTACTATTCAGGATATTACTGATCGAAAAAATGCTGAGAAGGAATTGAAAATTGCCAAGGAAAAAGCCGAAGAAAGCGACAGGTTGAAAAGTTCCTTTTTAAATAATATCTCTCATGAAATAAGAACTCCATTAAACGGAATTATGGGTTTTGTGGAACTACTTGATGACCCGAATCTTTCAGTTGATGAAGCAAAAAGTTATTATGATATAATTAAAGATTGCGGATTGCAGTTGGCCAACGTGGTAACCGACACAGTAAACATGTCGATGATAGAACAAGGGCAGGAAAAAGCTGTTCCCAGAGAATTTTCGATTTACCAAATGATGAAAAGAACATCTATTCAGTATGAAGAAATAAGAAGCAATAAAAATGTAACTTTTTTAACCAATATTAATATCCCTGAAAATATTATGGCCTATACAGATGATGTAAAACTGAAGCAAGTTATTGATAATTTATTGAACAACGCATTTAAATTTACCACTAAGGGAGAAGTCATTTTAAGTTGTTTTGCTGATGATACCAAACTTCATGTCTCAGTGAAAGATACTGGCTTAGGGATCGATTCAAAATTTCATGAATTTATTTTTAACAGATTTACAAAAATCGAAAACGATAAATCAGTTTTGTTCAGAGGTACAGGATTAGGTTTGTCTATTTGTAAAGCTTACTGTGAAATGTTAGGTGGAAAAATTGGTGTTATTTCCGAATTAGGAAGTGGCTCAGAATTTATAGTTGAAATACCATTGTTATTAACAAAGAAAAACTTTTAAAATGAAAAACGAACACAATGAAAGAAATGTAGTGCTTTATGTGGAAGATGAGTACTACAACTATCTTGTTATAGAAAAAATGCTGAAAAACCTTAATGTAACCATGTTGAGGGCAGAAAATGGCATTGTGGCAATTGAAATTTTTACTGAAAATAAAGACATCTCATTGGTACTGATGGACATTAAGCTTGGTGGCATGGATGGACTGGAAGTGACTAAACAATTCAAACAAATCAGACCTGAAGTGCCAATTATTGCTGTTACTGCTTATGCTATTTCCGGTGATAAGGAAAGAATATTAGAAGCTGGTTGCAATGATTATATATCAAAACCTGTGAAATGGGAAGTTCTGCTGTCAGCAGTTGAAAGATACCTGCACTAATCTCATGTTATTAACCATTTCAACACAACGCAACCTCAAAATTACTTTTTACATCTCATTTGAGAATCTTAAATTTAATTGAAATGAAAACAAAAATGTTAAAATTTATTTTTATCGCTTTTATGGCTGTGTTAATGCTTTCATGTGAAGACAAAACAATTGAAACTTACACTTATGTGGCAAATGTTCCTGTTTATATGACATATAGCGATATGCGTGCTGCCATCAGGGTTGAAGCACCAAAAGCCATCAACAGTACAGGGAAAATATATTTCAAAGGCGGTAAAATCTATATTTCTGAGCCTTTTAAAGGAATTCATGTGATCGACAACACCAATCCTTCAAATCCAACAAAAATTGCATTTATTAATATCCCTGGCAATGTTGATATTTCCATTAAAGGCAATATTTTATATGCTGACAGTTATATCGATTTGGTAGCTATTGACATTTCCGATTTGAATAATATTATGGTAAAAAAACGTATTGAAGATGTATTTCCTCATTCTTTGCCACCTTTTGATACTAAATATCCTGTAGCACCTTTAGATCACACTAAAGGCGTTGTTGTGGACTGGAAAATTGAAAAGATTACTGAAAAACATGAATATTCAGGAAATATTTTCTGGTATGGACGAGGTGGTGTTTTAATGGACTCAGAAGCAAACATAAGTGGTGGTACACAAACAACCTATTTTGTGCCTAATTCAGTAGGTATTTCTGGCTCAATGGCACGTTTTCAGATATACGACAACTATCTTTATACTGTCAATGACAGAAACATAACGCTTTTTAATATTTCTAATACTGCCGATCCTGTTGAAGGAACTACTGTTCAAACAACCCGATTGATTGAAACCATGTTTATGTACCAAGGAAAAATGTTCCTTGGGTCCACCACCGGAATGCTTGTTTATAACCTGAACATACCATCAAATCCTGTTTATATGTCGGAATTTAACCACATGACCTCCTGCGATCCGGTTGTGGTCAGTGGCAATTATGCTTATGTTACCTTGCGTTCTGGCAGTGGTTGTGGAAATCTTAAAGATCAATTGGATGTTATTAATATTGCCGACATTTACAATCCTTTTCTGGTAAAAGAATATTTACTTGATAATCCTTATGGTTTGGGTATCGACAATACTACATTGTTTGTTTGTGATGGTGATGCAGGACTTAAAATTTATGATGCAACTGATCCTTACAGAATTGATCAAAATCATATTAAAACCTTTGCAGACCTTCATGCCTTTGATGTTATTCCTTTCAACAATATTTTAATGTTAATCGGCAACGATGGTCTTTATCAGTACGATTATTCAGATTTACAAAATATTAGTTTACTGAGCGTAATACCTGTTGAGAATTAACACAAAATCAAATACTGCTAAATTAAGCTGTCTGCATAGACAGCTTTTTTTTTATTTCTGAAAACCAAATACTGACTTAAAACGTTTTACTTTTGTCAAAAAAAAAAAAATTAATAATTTAAACATGAACGAAATAATTTCAGGTTTTTCCAAATTATCAAAAGAAGATAAGATTAAATTTATTTCATCTTTTACCCATGAACCAGAAAAATCTTCTGAATTGATAAAATCGTATTGGCATCGTGACGAGCAAACACAGAAACTGCTGGATGAATTTAGTGAAAATACATTAACAAATTATTATTTTCCTTTTGGCATAGCACCAAATTTTAAAATCAATGGGAAAATGTATCTTGTACCAATGGTGATTGAAGAAAGCTCTGTAATAGCTGCTGCTTCTAATGCATCAAAATTTTGGGCCAGCAGGGGTGGTTTTCATGCAGAAATAATTTCAACAACAAAGGTTGGACAGGTTCATTTTATCTGGAAAGGTGACAAACAAAAATTAATTAATCATTATCATGAGCTAAAATATAGATTTAAAGATGAAACACAGCATATTACATCAAATATGGTTCAGCGTGGAGGAGGTATTCTCGATGTCGAACTGATTGATATGAGGCATGAAATAGAAGATTATTACCAATTAAAAGCCACCTTTGAAACCGTAGATTCTATGGGTGCAAATTTTATCAATTCATGCCTGGAAGACTTTGCTCAAATATTAAAGAATTTTTTTGCCACTCATCATGTCTTTAATGAAAATGAACGTGAGTGTAAGGTTATTATGTCAATTCTTTCTAATTATACACCAGAGTGTTTGGTGAAAGTTTGGGTTGAGTGCGATATGCCACAGTTGGGCATGTTTGAGGATGGTGACACACCAGAAACATTTGTGTGGAAATTTGAGCGCGCCATCCGTATTGCCCAGGTAGATGTTAATCGCGCTGTTACACATAATAAAGGAATATTCAATGGCATTGATGCTGTTGTTTTGGCAACAGGAAACGATTTCAGGGCAGTAGAAGCGTGTGGTCATGCCTATGCAGCACGGGATGGAAAATACAGAAGTTTAACCTCTTTTAGTAGAATAAATAATAAATTTTATTATTGTCTTACTATCCCAATGGCACTGGGTACTGTAGGTGGTCTTACCTCTTTGCATCCTTTATCAAAATTCTCTTTGGAATTGCTTGGCAATCCTTCTGCAAAAGAATTAATTATGATAGCAGCAGCAGCAGGACTTGCAAACAACTTTGGAGCTGTTACTACTTTAGTAACAAAAGGCATCCAGCGTGGGCACATGAAAATGCATTTGCTGAATATATTAAATCACTTTAATGCTTCTGAGAAAGAGAAAAACCTTGCTATTGAGTATTTTAAAACTACAAAGGTTTCATTCAATGCTGTCAGAAGTTTTTTAAATGATTTGAGGTCAGGAAATGAATCATTCTAAGTACTATTCAAATGGTAAATTATTGATTTCAGGCGAATACCTGGTGCTGCATGGTGCTACTGCTTTTGCTATCCCTCTGAAATCTGGTCAATCTCTGGAAGTTGAAATAAATGCTGCCGGCTCGAATAAAATTGAATGGACCAGTTTTTCTCATGGTAAAATTTGGTTTCATGGAAAATTTGATAAAAAAACATTAAAACCACTGAGGTCTGATTATGAAAATTATGCACTTAAATTGAGTGAAATATTAATAAAAACACGTAGTTTGAATGCCGGATTTTTAATGGATGATGAAGCGATTACTGTAACAACTCATCTTGATTTTAATATTCATTGGGGATTAGGCTCAAGCTCAACCCTGATATCAAATATAGCTTACTGGGCTCATATTGATCCTTTTCTTTTACTGGAGAAAACATTTGGTGGTTCAGGCTACGACATTGCCTGTGCACGAAGTAATAGTGCTTTGCTTTATTCTGTAAACCAAAAATATAAACCTTTAAAAGTTCATTTTAATCACCCGTTTTTTAAAAATATATATTTTGCATGGCTGGGTAAAAAACAAATTTCTTCGGATGAAATACGGAAATTTAATCAGATTAAAGTCAGTGCTAATGATATTGAAACAGTAACTGAAATTTCTAAAAAAATAATAAATTCTGAAAATTTAGATGAATTTATAAATTGCCTGCGTCAAAACGATGAAGTAATATCAAGGATATTGAATCAGGAGACAATTTATAATCAG
>Ga0172370_10001859_pt1 | contig 31281 bp, 33 predicted proteins | sample LakKiv5m_FD_114538 | JGI IMG/M metagenome (GOLD analysis project Ga0172370, IMG submission 114538) | Freshwater microbial communities from Kabuno Bay, South-Kivu, Congo - kab_022012_11.5m | ecosystem: Environmental > Aquatic > Freshwater > Lake | place: Democratic Republic of the Congo...
CAGCCACTCGTCGAGAACGCCTTCATCCACGGCATCGAGCCGCGAAAATCCGAGGGGCGCCTGACGGTGTCCTGCGCGCTTGTCGAGCCCAACCTTGTCATACGCGTGGCGGACAACGGCCCCGGCTGCGACGCCGCGAAGCTCGAGGAACTCGCGAGCCTGGAATCGGAGGATTCCTCGCCGCACGCGCGAAGCGGCAGAGTCGGGCTGGGAAATGTGCGCCGGCGGCTCGACTTGGTCTACAAGGAGGCAGCGCTCGGCTTCGAATCGAGATCAGGCGAGGGTTTCGCGGCCTCGATCACCATACCCATCAAGGAGTGCGCCCTTTCATGAAGATTATCGTAGCCGACGACGAGGCTCCCGCGCGATTTTTGCTCGCCTCGTATCTCAAAGATGAGGGGTTTGAGGCCGAAGACATTCTGGAGGCATCCGACGGCGAGGAGCTCATCGCCCTCGTAACGCAGAGCAAACCGCGCATCGCTTTTGTCGATATCCGCATGCCGGGGCTCGACGGGCTGGCGGCGCTGGAGCGCTGCGTGCCGCTCGCGCCCGAAACCGCCTTGGTGATCGTCTCGAGCTTCACGGAGTTCGAGTACGCGCGGAGCGCGCTCAGGCTGGGCGTCACCGAGTACCTCGTAAAACCGGTCAACCCCGCCGATCTGCACAGCTGCCTCTTCCGCCACCAGCTCCTCGCCTCGGGGCCGGAGCGCGATCCTATAATCGGCAGGGTGCTCGACCACATCGAGGAGAACTACAACGCCGACGTGTCGATCGGCGATCTCGCAGAGATGATGCGTCTCACCCCGAACTATCTCTCGAGCCTTTTCCACAAAAAAGTGGGCGAGACCTTCATGTCCTACCTGACTCGGGTCCGCGTGACAAAGGCGCGCCAGTTCCTCCAGCAGGGGACTATGTCGGTGGCGGAGGCGGCCCGCACGGTAGGGTACGCCGATGTGCGCCATTTTTCCAGGCGCTACAAGGAAGTGCTCGGCGAATACCCCTCGGATTCCAAGGTCGAGCGAAAATCGTAGATTTGCCCCACCTCGATTGTAGACGGATATCATTTCGCGTTTTGAAAAATGGCCGCATCATTTCACAAGCGATTTCATAATTCTCAGGAGGTACATGTATGAAAAAAGCACTGCGAATCACCGCCATCGTGCTGGTGCTCGCGCTTTTCGCCACAGGCAGCGCCTTTGGGCAGCAGAAGATTCGCATCGCGATGCTGGTTAAAGGACTTGGAAACGGATTCTTCGAAGCCTGCCGCGACGGCGGACAGGAAGCGGCCAAGGAGCTCGGCAACGTCGAGCTGATCTACACCGGCCCCTCCACGCCAACCGCTGAAGGACAAATCGAGATCATCGACAGCCTGATCGCCCAGAAAGTCGACGCGATCGCCATTTCCGCCAACGACCGCGACGCGCTCGTCCCCATCACGAAAAAAGCGATGAAGGCCGGCATCAAGGTTATTTCCTTCGACTCCGGCATTTCGAAAGACGGACGCATGGTCGACCTCGTCCCGTCCAAAGAGGATCTCATTGGACGCCAGCAGGTGCAGCTCATCGCCTCCCTCATTGGCAGCAAGGGCGAGATCGCGATTCTCTCCGCCACCAGCCAGGCAACCAATCAGAACGCATGGATCGGCTGGATGAAGGAAGAGCTCAAGAAACCTGAGTATTCCCAGATGAAACTCGTGGCGACCGTGTACGGCGATGACCTCTCCGACAAGTCGTACCGCGAAGCGCTGGGCCTCTTCGAGTCCTATCCGAACCTCCGCGGCATCATCTCCCCGACCACGGTCGGCGTCGCCGCTGCGGGAAAAGCGATTGAAGACAAGGGCCTCAAGGGCAAAGTCGAGCTCACCGGCCTCGGACTCCCCTCCGAGATGAAGTATTACGTCGACAAAGACATCTGCAAGAAGTTCGCGCTGTGGAACCCGATCGACCTCGGCTACACCGCCACCTACATCTGCTACTCCCTCGTGAAGGGCCAGATCACCGGCAAATCCGGCGATGTGGTGAAGGCGGGCCGCATGGGCAACATCAACATCGGCCAGGACGGCGGCGCGGTGATGGGCGTTCCCTTCGTGTTCGACAAGTCCAACATCGATAAATTCGCCAAGATGTTCTGAACCCGCGGCGAATCATTTCGCGGTTACCATGGTCCCCGCCGCACGCGACGGGGACTTCTTTCATTCGCCTGATTTTTCGATCCCAGTAGAAGAGGAGCACGCGATTGGACACGAATTTGCTCGAAATGCGCGGTGTATCCATGTATTTCCCAGGCATCAAGGCGCTGGATGAGGTTGATCTCTCGGTCCGCGAGGGCGAGGTGCACGCGCTCATCGGAGAGAACGGCGCGGGAAAGTCGACGCTGGTGAAGGTGCTCACCGGCATCTACCGGCCCACCGCCGGCACCATCGCGTTCCAGGGGCGGGAGATGCGCTTTTCGGACACGACGGAGGCGCAGCGCGCCGGCATCGTCGCGATCCACCAGGAACCGGTCATCTTCCCGCAGCTCTCGGTGGCCGCCGAATCATTTACCGAGCAAATGCCCCGGCGAAGCGGCACCCGCCTCGTCGACTGGGGAACGATACGGAAACGCACGCGCGAGCTCCTTTCGAAAGTCGAACTCGACATCGACCCCGACACATCGATGGGATCGCTCTCTGTCGCGCAGCGGCACATGGTGGGAATCGCGCGCGCCCTCTCGATGAACGCGAAACTCCTCATCATGGACGAACCGACGAGCGCGCTCTCCATCCGCGAGACCGAAGACCTCTTCAGAATCGTCCGCCAGCTCAAGGCCGAAGGCACCGCGATCCTCTTCATCTCGCACAAGTTCGAGGAGCTGTTCGCCATCTCCGACCGCTACACCGTGCTCCGCGACGGAAAGAACGTGGGCGCGGGCGTGATGGCCGATACCGACACCGACGCGCTGGTGCGCCTCATGGCCGGGCGTTCCTTCAGCCAGCTCTTTCCGAAGCGCCAGACTGAGATCGGCGAGGGCGTCCTCGAAGTGCGGCACTTCTCATCGGGATCGATCTTCAAGAATGTTTCCTTCGAGGTAAAGCGCGGAGAAATACTCGGATTCTTCGGTCTGGTCGGCGCGGGGCGCAGCGAAGTGATGCGCGCGATGCTCGGCCTCGATCCGCTCGAGAGAGGAGAAGTGCGCGTGCGCGGCAACGCGGTGCGATTCAAGAACCCCCACCACGCGCTGCGCATGGGGATCGCCTATGTGCCCGAAGACAGGCAGACGCAAGGCCTCGTGCTGCAGATGTCGGTCGCCCACAACATCTGCATGCCCCAGACGGCCTCCCTCTCCAGAGGAGGCTTCATCGCGAAGAAACAGGAAGCGCGGCTGACGCAGGAGTACGGATCGAGGATGGAGATCCGCGCCGCGGGCTGGGACGTCGAGGCGCTCAACCTCTCGGGCGGCAACCAGCAGAAAGTGGTCCTGGCCAAGTGGCTCGCCACCAAGCCGCGCATCCTCATCCTCGATGAGCCGACCAAGGGTATCGACGTGGGCACGAAATCCGCCGTCCATGGATTCATGTCCTCGCTCGCCGCCGAGGGAATCGCCATCATCATGATCTCGTCGGAGCTGCCCGAAGTGCTCGGCATGTCGGACCGCATCGTGGTGATGCACGAGGGCACGGTGAGCGCCGTGCTCGACCGCGCCGACGCCACGGAGGAAAAAGTGCTCCGCGCCGCTACGGGGGTAAGCGCATGAAAAAGCTATTCGCTCGAAAAGAGATGAGCGTCGCGGTGCTCATTGTGCTAATGACGCTGGCGATCGGGCTCAGGGCCCCAAGCTTCCTCAGGTTCGGCAACCTGGTCGGCGTGGTGGGCGACACCTCGGTGCTCGCCATCGTTTCGCTCGCCCAGCTGGGCGTGATCCTGATCGGCGGCATCGACCTCTCGGTGGCGTCGACCATGGCGCTCGCCGGCATGATCGTCGCGCTGACGAACCAGCACAACCCGCAGATTCCGGCATGGGCCTATCTGCCCATGTCGCTGGGTATCGGCGCCGCGCTGGGGGCCGTGAACGGCGTCCTCGTCGCGTGGGGCAGGCTGCCGCCGATCGTCGCGAGCCTCGGCACGATGAGCATCTACCGGGGAGCGGTGTTCCTCATATCGAAGGGACAGTGGGTTACCGCCCATGAGATGAGCGCGGGTTTCCGCCGGATACCCGAAGGCAAGCTCCTGGGCTTGCCCTACATGCTCTGGATCGCCATCGCGGTCGCGATTTTCTACTTTATCCTAATGCGCTACACGAGGTCCGGCCGCGACGTGTACGCGTTCGGCGGAAACGCGAGCGCGGCGCGCTACGCGGGCGTCAACGAGCGCAAGGTCGAAATGCTCGTGTTCGTGGTGTCGGGCGCCCTCGCCGCGCTTGCGGGGCTCATCTACGTATCCCGCTACGGCATCGCGCAGAGCGAGACCGCCACGGGCTACGAGCTCAACACGGTGGCGGCGGCGGTGCTCGGCGGCGTGAACATCGCGGGAGGCTCGGGCACCGTGCTCGGCGTCCTCCTCGGCTCGCTCTTCATCGGAGTGGTCAACAACGCTCTGCCCGTGCTCCGGATGTCGCCCTTCCTCGAGATGCTCATCCAGGGGATCATCATCCTCACCGCCGTCGTCGCGAACACCGTCGCCGACATGCGCGCGAAAAAATCGCTGAGCTCCGGGAGGCGGCTATGAGCACGGAAGGCACTGGCTTTGTCGACACATCGAGATTGACGAAGATGAGCGCGGGCCGCCGCGTGGCCGATTTCCTGCTCCGCTGGGAGACGATGCTCTTCGTCATCTTCATCCTCGTGTGCGTGGCGAACTCGATTCTCTCGCCCTATTTCCGCGACCCGAAGAACCTCCTCGAAACAACCTTCAACTTCATGGAGAAGGCCATCATGGCGATGCCCATGATGTTCGTGATCCTTCTCGGCGACATCGACATCTCGGTGTCGGGCATCATCTCGCTGTCGAGCCTCTTCATGGGCATGGCGAGCCTCGGAGGCGTCGACACGCCGACTCTCGTACTGATCGGCGTCGGCGTCGGGCTTGTCTGCGGGCTCTTCAACGGCCTCCTCATCACGCAGCTCGATATTCCCTCCATCGCGGTGACCATCGGCTCCTCGTCGCTCTTCAGGGGCATCGCGAACGCGGTGCTCGGCGACAAGGCCTACACGAAATTCCCGGACAGCTTCGCCTACTTCGGCCAGGGATACATCGGCAGCAGCCCGCTTCCCTTTGAAGTGGTGGCCTTTGCCGCGACCGCCATCATCGCGGGGGTGATCCTCAATCTGACCGCTTACGGGCGGCACACCTACGCGATCGGCAACAACAAGGTCGCCGCACGTTTCTCCGGCGTGCCGGTAAAGCGCGTGCGGCTCTTGGCCTTCGCGGCAAACGGACTCGCGGCGGGCATCGCGGCGGTCCTCCTCACCTCGCGCATCGGCTCCATGCGCCCCAATATCGCCTCGGGCTGGGATCTCGACGTGATCACGACGGTCGTGCTGGGCGGGGTGGCGATCACGGGCGGAAAGGGAAATATCGTCGGAGTCCTCATCTCGATCTTCCTGCTCGGCTTCCTCAAGTTCGGCATGGGAGTCTTGAATATCTCCGGCAAAGTCATGAACATCATCACCGGCATCCTGCTCATCGTCGCGATTCTTCTGCCCAAATTCACGGACAATGTGCGGATGAGCATCAGGGCGGGGGCTGCCAAGGCTTCCGCGAAAGCGAGGAAAACAGCATGAGCGCGAATCATAATGGCACACTATTCGCCGCGGCCGCCGAGCAGTACGCGGCCCTCGGCGTCGATGTCGAAGACACGATCGCGAAGGCGCGCGCCCTCCCCATTTCCCTGCACTGCTGGCAGGGCGACGACGTGGGAGGATTCGAGAAGGCCGGCGCCTCGCTCGAAGGCGGCGGCATCCAGGTTACCGGGTCCTACCCCGGCAAGGCCCGGAGCATCGTCGAGCTCCGCGCCGATATCGAGCGTGTGAAGTCGCTGATGCCCGGCGCCATGCGGCTCTCGCTCCACGCGATCTACGGCGATTTCCACGGGGCGAAGATCGACAGGGACGAACTCGAGCCCGCGCATTTTTCGAGCTGGATCGACTGGGCGGCAGCTACGCGCACCCCTCTCGACTTCAACGCGACTTTCTTCTCGCATCCCCTCGCGGCCGACGGGCTCACCCTGAGCCATCCGGACGCGTCGGTGCGCGCGTTCTGGATCGAGCACGCCAAACGGGCCCGCAAGGTTGCCTCAGCGTTCGGCGCGGCGCAGGGCTCGCCCTCGATGCACAACTTGTGGGTGCCCGACGGCTCGAAGGATAAAACGGGGGAGCGCCGCGCCGCGAGGGAGCGCCTCATCGCCGCGCTCGACGCGGTGTACGCGGAGAGCTTCGACCCCACCACGCTGGAGGACGCCGTCGAGGGCAAACTCTTCGGCATCGGCGCCGAATACTTCACGGTCGGCTCGAACGACTTCTACCTGGGCTACGCGGCCACCCGCAAGCTCTTTCTGACCTTGGACATGGGGCATTTCCACCCCACCGAAAGCGTTGCCGACAAGATTCCGGCGGTGCTGCCCTTCGTTCGCGGCATTCTGCTGCATATGAGCAGGGGCGTGCGCTGGGACTCCGACCATGTGCTCATCCAGAGCGACGAGCTTGCCGATGTGGCCTCCGAGGTGGTGCGCTGCACCGACGGTGATCCGAGCGCGTCGAGCGCAAGAATCCGCGTGGCCCTCGACTACTTCGATGGGTCGATCGACAGGATCGGAGCCTGGGCGATCGGCGCGCGGGCGGCGCGCAAGGCCTTTCTCTTCGCGCTGCTTGAGCCGCGGCAGATGGTGGCGGAGGCGGAGCGCGCCGGCGATGGGTTCGCGCGGCTCGCGCTGTTCGAGGAGGAGAAGAGCCTGCCCTGGGGGGCCGTGTGGGAGGAGTTCTGCCGGCGCGACAATGTGCCGGCCGACGCGCGGTTCATCGCCGAAGTGCACGCATATTCGCGCGATGTGCTCGCGAGGAGGCGCTAGGCTATGAAACCCACCTCTCCTCTCACCGCGCTCGCCTACCTGGTCTCGGTGTCCCGCCGCTACGGCGCCGACCCCGAATGGGTGCTCGCCGGCGGCGGCAACACCTCGCTCAAGACGGCAGACCGCCTCTACATCAAGGCCTCGGGCTTCGCGCTCGCCACCATCGGCGAAGACGGCTTCTGCGAGATCGACCGCACAAAGCTGGACGCGATGTGGCGCAGGCAATATCCGTCCGAATCCAAGGCGCGCGAGGCGGCCGTACTTGCCGACCTTTTCGCCGCGCGGGTGCCTGGCGAAGAGAAGCGCCCATCGGTGGAGACGCTCCTCCACAGCCTCTTCCCTCAGACCTATGTGGTACACACCCACCCCGCGCTCATCAACGGCCTCACCTGCGGCAAAGACGGCGAGCGCGTTTTCAACCAGCTCTTCAGCGACGAGGCTATCTGGGTGCCCTTCATCGAGCCGGGCTACACGCTCGCGAAGGCGGTCTCGCTCAAATTCGACGCCTTTGTCGCCGAAAAGGGCCTGGCGCCCCGCTTCATGCTGATGCAGAACCACGGGTTTCTAGCCGCGGCGGACACCATCGAAGAAATCGACAGGATTTCGAACTCGGTCATGCGGCGGCTCAGGGAGTTCATCGCGGAGCGGCAGGGCCTGCCCCCGTCCGTGAGTGCGGCCGCGAAAGGCGCGGCATTGGAGGGCGCGGCATCAGTGCGCGCTTCGACGGCTCCCCGTGCCCGATTCGAGCCCGACTTCAGCGCCTGCGCCGTAAACGCCCGCGACCTCGCGCACGTCGTGGCGACGCTCGAGCGCGTATATCGCGCATATCACACGGGCGTCCCCGAATCGCCGGGCGCACCCGCCGCTCAACCTGCATCTATGGAGCTCTGCATCCTCCACCACGCGAGCCGGACAGTTCTCGATTTCGCCACCGATTCCGAAGCCTTCGCTCCCCTCGCCGGCGCCTTCACCCCTGATCACATCGTGTACGCGGGCCATGAATTCCTGCGCGCCGATACAGAGGGCGCGCACACTGGGGCACGCACGAATTCGCACACCGGAGCGCGCACTGACGCTCGCATGGACGAGCGCACAGGCACCCACACGGTCGCCCTCACTGAAGCGCTCGCCGACTTCCAGCGCAGGAACGGCGCGCTTCCCCGCGTGGCGCTCGTGCGCGGCATCGGCGCGTTCGCGATCGCGGCCGCACAATCGCCTTCAGCTTCGGCGACAGCCGCGTCGCGCGCCATGGAACTCTTCCTCGATGCCTGCAAGGTCGCCACCTACAGCGCGGCCTTTGGCGGCGCGCTCCACATGACGCCCCAGGCAGTCGAGTTCATCCGCACCTGGGAAGTCGAGCAATATCGCGCCAAAGTCGCGGCGAAAGGATGACCGTATGCCGAAGAGAATCGCCCTTGTGATGAAATTGAAGCCTGGCTTTGAGGCTGAGTACAAGCGCCGCCACGACGCGCTTTGGCCCGAGATGGCCCGCGAGCTCAAAGCGGCGGGCATCTCCGATTATTCGATCTACCTCGACCCGGCGACGCTGCTGCTCTTCGCGGTCCAGACGCGCGCGGACACTTCGACCGCCGACGATCTTCCCCGTACGGCAATTGTCCAGCGCTGGTGGGCCTACATGAAAGACATTATGGACACCAATCCCGACAATTCGCCCGTGTCGCGCGACCTGATCGAAGTGTTCCACCTGGACTGAATATCGAGAATTCCCGCTCAGTAGGGCAACGCTCGGCATTTCGCCGCTTCTTGGAGCAGGCTTGCCACATTGATTCTCACTCCTATACTCCTGGTACAACGCTATGGAATCTTTTCAGAGTATCTTCCTGAAATTCTGAATTAAATATTGATTTCTCTCGCGTATACCTAGTAGGAGATATGTATGAAAGATGAACGCTTCGAATACCGAATTGATCCTTTTGGCAATCGAAAACCGATCCTCGTCAGTGTCGCCGAAGCCGCATTTCTCTTGAATCTATCCAAATCGTACATCTACCGGGAGTCGCAAGCGGGAAATATCGCGCATGTAAAAATCGGTTCGCGCATCCTCTTTCGGATGTCTGATTTGAACGCTTGGATCGATGGACAAATGGCCAATCGGTTTGAATCGAAGAGCGCGTGAGCTTGGCATCGCGATTCTCAACACGCCCCGCGTGAAGCCTCTCATAAGGATCAGTAGCGCGCCCCCACAACATCGATGCGCGACATAGTCTGGTCAATCTGATCGATATCTTGCTGGCTCAGCCGAACTTCGAGCGCGCCAATGTTCTCGTCGAGGCGCTCGAGCTTGCGCGACCCGGGAATCGGCACGATCCAGGGCTTCCGGGCCAAAAGCCAGGCCAGCGCGATCTGCGCCGGGGTCGCTCCATGCCGCGCGGCGATTTTCTCGAGGAGCTCCACCACTGCCCTGTTTGCCCGCATGGCCTCGGGCGTAAACCGAGGGTTGCGCCTTCGGATATCCGAGGGATCGTAGGTTGTGCGCTCATCGATCTTCCCGGTGAGGTAACCGCGCCCAAGCGGGCTGAAGGGCACCACCCCTATGCCGAGCTCCTCGCAGGTCGGTAAAATCGTCGCCTCGATATCGCGGGTCCACACTGAATATTCGCTCTGAATCGCCGCGACGGGCTGCACCGCGTGGGCGCGCCGGATGAGGTCCGCGCTGCATTCCGAGAGCCCGAAATGCTTCACCTTACCCTCGCGGATCAGATCCTTCACCGTACCGGCGACATCCTCGACGGGCACATCCGGGTCCGGCCGGTGCTGATAGAAGAGGTCGATCGTCTCGATCCGAAGCCGCTTGAGCGATGCCTCGGCCACTTCCCTGATGTGCTCGGGCCTGCTGTCGAAGCCAATCCTGGTGGCTGGCCCCTTCCCCGGCTCGTGCTTGAAACCGAATTTTGTGGCGATCACCACCCGGCCGCGGAATGGCTCGAGCGCCTCGCCCACGAGCTGCTCATTGGTAAAGGGGCCGTAGACCTCCGCGGTGTCGAAGAACGTGATGCCTCGCTCCACCGCCGCGCGCAGGAACTTGATCATCTCACCCTTGTCGGTGGGGAAGTCGGCGTGGCTCATCCGCATGCAGCCCAATCCGAGCGCCGAAACTTCGAGTCCGCTGTTGCCGAGTGTTCTCATCTTCATCGCACTACCCTCATGTGGAATCTGATTGTCGCAGGAATCAGTATATAATTTCTTTTCATGTTCTGTCTTTACGGGGCCGCGCGCTTTCCGCTCCAGAAAATCGGCACACATTTTTCTTGACAGTTCAAAAAACCGGACGTATCATCAGGTACGCTTATGATGTCAGACATCATAAGCGTCCACCGCATCAATTCCGGGGAGAACAGCACACCATGCGCGTAGAAGGAATCTGGTACAAGAGCGGCTCGCCGATTTCCATCGAGGTCCAAGGCGGCAAGATCGTTACCCGCGATCCCATTCCTGCAAACCCAAACCTTCCCTGGCTGAGCCCCGGATTCGTCGATATCCAGATCAACGGGTACGCTGGCCTCGACTACTCCAATCCCGAGCTCGACGGCGGACACATCGCATCGATTGTCGGCGCGCTGGCGGCGAAAGGTACCTTTTATCACTGCCCCACAATCATCACCTCGCCGCGGACCACCATCGTCAACAATTGCGCGACCATCGCGCGCGCTGCCTCGGACGATCGTCGCATCGGCAAAGCTCTGTGCGGGATCCACATCGAGGGCCCCTTCATTTCTTCCGAGGACGGGCCGCGCGGCGCGCACGACCCTCAGTTTATCCGCGCCCCCGACTACGATGAATTCCACGCTTGGCAGGATGCCGCGCGCGGCATGATCAAAATCGTCACGCTGGCGCCCGAGTTGCCTGGCGCGCTGCGCTTTATCGAGCGAATCACCCAAGACGGCGTGGTCGCCTCCATCGGTCACAGCGCGGCCTCGCCGGACATCATCCAAGACGCGGTAAAGGCGGGCGCGCGGCTCTCGACCCACCTAGGGAACGGGAGCCACGGCATGGTGCCGCGCCTCAAGAATTACCTCTGGGAGCAGCTCGCCAGCGATGAGCTCAGCGCCTCGATCATCGCCGACGGCTTCCACCTCCCCGACGCGGTACTCAAAGTAATGGCGCGCGCGAAGGGGCTCTCCCGCCTCATTCTCATCAGCGACGTGGCGCACCTCGCCGGCAGCCCCCCGGGCATACAGCGCTGGGGCTCGATGCAGGTCGAGGTGCACCCCGATGGCCACCTCGGTCTCGCGGGAACGCAGTTTCTCGCCGGCGCGGGGCACTTGCTCGACCGGGATCTGGCTCAGTTCGTGCGCGCGACGGGCGTGCCGGTGCCGCAGGCCGTCAGCCTTTGCACGGACAATCCGCGAAAGCTGCTCGGTCTACGCGCGGCAGACTTGCCGCAACCGGGTGAGGCTGCCTCTTTCGTAGCGTTCAGCCTGCCCCCGTCGGCGCCCGCGATCGAAATCGCGCATTCCCTCTTCGAGGGAGAGGATATGACAACCCATGCAACTTGAAAGCCTCAAGAAGGACAACCTCAGCAACCTCGTCAAAGAAAACCTCAAACTCTACTTCACGAAGAACAGCCTGAAGGGTGGAGACCCGATCCCGAGCGAGGCTGAACTGGCGACCAGCCTCGGGGTCAGCAGAACCTCGGTGCGCGAAGCCCTCAAGAGCCTCGAATCGCTCGGCATCATCGAGGTGCGGCCGGGCATCGGACGCTTCCTCAAGAAGTTCAATTTCGACTCCATACTCGAAAACCTCACCTACAGCATCGAGATGGAGGTGCGCGACTTCCGGGACATCCTCGAAGTTCGGATCGCGCTCGAGAGCGCGTTTATCGGCGACAACATCGATCGGTATAGCGCCGCACAGCTCAAAGAGCTCGAAGACATTCTCGCGGCGATGGAGAAACTCGATTCGGACGGGGGCAGCGAGTCTTCGATGATCCAGATCCACACACTCTTCCACCTCGCGCTCTACCGCGATTTTGGCAACCAGCTCCTCCTGAACCTCATCAAGATATTCTCCACGGTGCAGCGGAGCCTCACGGTGATGAACCGCTACCACACCACCGACATGAAGGAGTTCATAGATCTCCACAGATTGATCATCGAGGCTATTCGGGCCAGGGATCCTCAGCTCGCCCACCGCGCCCTCATTCAGCACTTCAAGGAAGCGCTGGACTGGAGCGCGACAGAGCTCTCGAGCAAGCCGGCAGCGCCCACCCCGTAAACAGGAACTCGCGCCGATACACCGAGTGCATCAGGCGTATGAGATATTTCGCAAGGAGGCAGTCATGAAAAAATTTGCCGTAGTTTGTCTCGTGTTGATGCTTGCGGCAACCACGGTGTTCGCGCAAGGGAAGATCACCATTCGCCTGGGACACATCCGCGACACGAACCACCCGACGCATCTTGCCGCGCTGAAATTCAAGGAGCTCGTCGAAACCGGCTCCAACGGCAGGATCGAGGTGAAGGTCTACCCCAACAGCCAGCTCGGCGATCCGAAGCAGATGTTCGCCCTGATGCAGATCGGCGACCTCGAAATGATGTACGGCGGAATCAACACCTTCGCGTGGGTCAAGGGCGGCGAAGCGTACGAGATCACCGCGATGCCCTTCCTCTTCAAGGACTACGACCACATGCGCAAGAGCCTGCAGTCGGACTTTTTCAAACCGGTGCAGGAGAAGGCAGAGAAGGAAACCGGCATCAAGATCATCAACATCAACGGCGACACCGCGCCGCGCGGGCTCACGAGCAATCGCCCTGTCGTGAAGGCTGACGATTTCAAGGGTCTCAAGATCCGCACCGCCGCGAGCCCCACCGTGCTCCGCGCCATGCAGGCGCTCGGCGCGCTCCCACAGCAGATCGCCCTGTCTGAGCTCTACATGGCGCTCAAGACCGGCGTGGTCGACGCGCAGGAAAACGGAGCCATCACGGTGCAGTCGCTCAGTCTCTTTGAAGTGCAGAAATACTACACCAAGACCGACTACATCCGCGACATCGAGACCTTCTACACCACGACCAGCTTCTGGAATCGCCTGTCCGCCGCCGACAAAGACCTGATCTTCAAGGCCACCGAGACCGCGGGCAACTACGAGACCGAACTCACGCAGAAACAGCTCGGCGACGTCTACGCGTTCCTGAAGACTAAAATGACCGTGCTCGAGCCGGATCTTCTCTCGATCCAGGCAAAGCTCGACGGCATTTTCAACGACTACGAGGGCACCAAGTGGCCCGCCGGCCTGATGCAGAAGATCAAATCGATCCAACCCAAATGAGCTGACAGCGTCTCCGGAGCGCCGCGCTGGCGTTCCGGGGGCGTTCCGCTATGGAGTTCCGCCATGATTGTCATACTGTTTCTGCTGCTGTTCCTCTTCTTCGCGTTTGGATTCTCGATATGGGTTTCCATGGGCTTGTCCGGAATCTTGTACATCTTGATCACAGGTCAGACATCGCTCAATTCTGTCGCCGCCTACCTTGTGCAGGGCGTCGACTCCTCGTCGCTCGTCGCCATCCCCTTCTTCATCCTCGCCGGCGATCTGATGAACCGCACAGGAATCACCAAGAAGCTCGCCGACTTCGCCATATTCTTTGTGGGCGGGCTGCGGGGCGGCATGGCGTATGTGACCATTCTCGTCAACTTCATCATGGCGGGCGTGTCGGGCTCGGCGGTCGCGGACGCCACCGCGGTTTCGTCGATGCTGGTGCCCACCATGGAAGAACAGGGCTACGACAAACCCTTCGCCGCCGCGATCAACGCGTCGGCCGCCGTCATCGGCCCCATCATTCCACCGAGCATCCCGATGATCTACATCGGCGTCATCAGCGGGCTCTCCATCGGCAAGCTCTTCCTCGGCGGCATCGGCCCTGGACTCCTCATGGCGATATTCCTCGCGATCTATGTTTCTTTCTTGAGCAAAAAACGAAACTATCCGGTGGTGAAAGTCGCTCGCAGTTTCCGTGAATTCTGGAAACTGTTCAGAGAAACCATTTTCGCGCTCCTCACCCCCGTCATCATCATTCTGGGCGTGGTGCTCGGCGTCGTTACCCTCGTCGAGGTCGCCGCGCTCGCGATTCTCTACATCCTCATCATCTCGTTCTTCGTGTACAAGAGCCTGACGATCAAAGACCTCTTCAAGGCCATGAAACACACCGCGGTCTCGTCGACCTCGATCATGATAATCTTCGCGGTGGTCGGCCTCTTCCAGTACATCGTCGTGCAGGAACAGCTCGGCGAGAAGCTGCAAGTGTTCATGCAGACCCTCCACTTCAACAAGCTGACCTTTCTGCTCGCGATCAATGTCTTCTACATATTCATGGGCTGCATCATCGACGCCATTCCGGTGATGCTGATTTTCTTCCCTGTTCTGATGCCCATCGCGATCAGCCTCGGCATCGATCCGGTGCACTTCGGCGTGATCACCGTGTTCAACCTCATGGTCGGGCTGCTGACGCCGCCTGTCGGCGCACTGCTGTTTGTCGAAACGAAGATCGCGAACATACCCTTCGGAACGCTCACCAAAGCGAGCATGCCCTATATAATCGCGCTCTTTGTGGTGGTGTTCATCTGCACCTATGTGCCGCAGATCGTGATGTTCATTCCGAACCTGTTATTCTGAGGGCTGAAACATGAAAAAGAGTCTGAATGAAACCATATATTCGATTATCGGCGTCCTGAGCGGGACGCTCTTCCTCATGCTGTTCGTGGTCAATATCGTGAGAATCGTCATGCGCTACATCTGGGGAATTTCCTGGATCTGGATTCCCGATTTCTCGCGATTCCTCTTCATTTGGATTGTATTCCTAGGAGCGGCGGTGCTCGTGGGGAAAAATGAGCACATGCTCATGGATTTTTTCCTGGGGAAAATGAAACCCTCGCACAGGCGGGCCATGGAAATCATCATTCAAATCGGCCAGATTCCGCTTTTTAGCGTCATGCTGATGAGCGGGATCAAGATCACGAGAATCAGAATGAGGATACCCTTCGACACCTGGGATTTCCCCACAGGCTGGGCGTACCTGGCGGTGCCCGCGTGCGCGGTGCTCATGATCTATTTCAGCCTGAGCAATATTTACCGTTTTGCGACACAAAAGCGAGGTGAACAATGAACAGTGAACTCAAAGCGTACTCACAGGCGATCTCGAAAATTGTCGAGGGCGTGATGGGCGAAGTAGAAGTGATCAAAAGAGCCGCCCGCGCCGCAGCCGAGTCGATCGTCGCCGGCAACCTCCTTCACGTGATCGGCCCGGGCGGCCACTCGAACATGGCCGCCGAGGAAGTGCTCTGGCGATCAGGCGGGCTCGCGGTCGTCAACTCGATTCTCGATCCTGGCACCAACCTGATCCACGGCGCCAAGCGATCGAACTACATCGAACGTCTCCCCGGGTACGCCCAGAAAGTGTTCGACGCCTACCGCCTCGGCAAAAAACCAGGTGAAGTCATCATCATCGCGAACGCATACGGCATCAACTCTATGTGCATCGACTCGGCGCTCGAAGCGAAAAAGCGAAATATGATCAGCATCGGCATCACCAGCCGATCCTTCGCCGACAAGCTTGCGCTCGACCACCCCTCGCGACACCCGTCGGGCAAAAACCTGTACCAGGAAGTCGATTATTTCATCGACAACCACATCCCCTACGGCGACGCGGTGGTGGAAATCGAGGGAATCGCGCAGAAAGTCGGGCCTACCGCGACCATCTGCAACGTGGTCGCGATCAACTGTCTCATGATCGAAATCACGAAGGCCCTCAAGAGCCTCGGCTTCGAGCCGCCCATCTGGGTGAGCGCGAATCTCCCCGGCGGAGACCAGCAGAACAAAGCCTACGAGGACAAGTACATACCCCTCATCAAACATCTCGGCTGAGACCAGCACGGAGCGCGATTATGGAAGGCGACATGGAAAGCGAAAGAACGAACGGCAGGAAAGGCGGTCTCGACGGCCACATGGAATTTTTCGCCGGCGCCACGAAAGTGCACGTCCTGCCGGACGCGGAGAGCATGGGCATGGTTTCCGCCCGGCTCGCGCTCGATGCGATGCGTGAGGCTCAATTATCGGGCAAGAAAACGGTATTGTGGCTCATGGCGGCGCCCAGCGGCTTCGCGTTCTACAGAGCTTTCGTGGAACTCTGCGCCGCTCACCCCGCCTATACCGCACTCTGCGCGGCGACAGAATACTATCAATTCGACGATTACCCCATCGCGCGAGGCGACCGCCGCTTTCCCATCACCTTCCGCCACCTGCTCGAAACGCAGCTTTTTAAGCCACTGGCACGCGTCGTTGGCGAACTGAAGGGAATCCACCTGCTGGAGCTTGGACAGGGCGACGAAAATCAGGTCGCGGAGACTTACGCGAGGCGCCTCATGGCGGTCGCGGATGATCCGAACACCTTCCTCGTGCAGCTCAAGGGCATCGGCATGGACGGGCACTGGGGATTCCACGGCAGCGAAACGCCACTGGATCGGGCTCCAGGCATCATTCGCGTCCCCATGAATGAGGCGAACATCCATCAGCAGATGCTCGATTGGCCGGAGTATTTCCGCAGAGAATCCGACGTGCCCCGCCACGCCTACACCTGCGATGTCGCCCTCTTCCTCAAGGCGCACCTCATCATCGACAATGTGCCCCAGAAGTCGAAAATGTACTCGGTGCTCGCCACGTACGGCACCGACGAAGTAATCCAGGACATCCCCTCGAGCGCCATCAAGCGGCACCCGAACAGCCACGCATTTCTTACCTCGGATTCCGCGGCAGCCCTGCTCGAGCTCAGGCGCATCCGCGCGCACAACCCCTCCGCGCGCCTCTCCGACGATTGGCTGCGGCGGCTCGACATGCTCTGGGGTTCCGAGGACACCGAGAGCTCCACGCGAAATATCGCGATCATGCGCCGGGTGCTCGAAAAGATTGGGGTGTAAAAAAATCGCGCTATCTAGAACGATTCAGAGTCGTATATCATTTCGAACTCCGCATCGTATTCGATAGCGCGATGTCTCTCTCCAATCAAACCTGAATATCAAAGTGTCGCATCTGCCTTCATATTTCTCTTTTTCATCTTCTCAAGCACAGGAGGTACAATCAAAGATGCGAGTGCGATAAGAAGGAAAATGAGCGATAGAGGGCTCGTGATGAATATCATATAGGAACCATCGCTGAGAAGGAGCGCGCGCTGGAAGTTCGACTCCATGATGGGACCGAGGACCATGCCGATTATTAGACAAGCGACCGGATATCGTCGCTTGTGCATTATATAGCCGAGAATGCCGAAAATAATGGCAATGAAGACATCCGTAATGCTGTTCTGAAATGAAAATGCGCCTAAAATACTCAATATTAATATTACCGGAACGAGTATCGTATTGGAGATCTTCGTGATTTTTGATAGCGGCTTGGAGAAGAACAATCCAATCACGAGATAGGAGAGCTGTCCGATTATGAACGCCCAATATACAATCGACATTATTGTCGCGTTCGTAGTATAGAGGTCAGCGCCAGGCCTCAATCCATGAATCGTCATCCCCACCAGGAAAATCGCTGAAGTGCTCCCGCCGGGTATGCCCAATGAAAAGGCCGGTATGAGCTCGCCTGCTACAGTCGCCTTATTTGCGGACTCAGGAGCTAAAACACCTCGAATATTGCCTTTGCCAAAACTGTCAGGATCTTTGGATACACGTTTTTCGATCAGATACGCGAGAAAATTGGAAATCGAAATACCGATACCGGGCATAATGCCTATAACCAAACCGATAATGGATGACCTTACCACGGTTACCCAATTCTTGATTACCGCTTTCAGCCCGGACAGGAATTCGTTTTTCGTTTCAATGGCAGCCTGGGAAATGGAGGAACCTTCTTCTGCCAATATTATGGCTTGAGAAATCGCGAACAACCCAATGCTCACTGGGATGAAACTGATTCCGCTCTGCAGCGAACGAAGGCCAAAGTCAAAGCGCAAGAATCCGCTCACGACATCACGTCCTACGAATGAGAGCAGGAGACCAAGTCCACCCATCACGAGACCGCGGATCGTGTCACCTTTCGAGGCTACCGCAACTAGAGAAATCCCCATAAGCGCAAGCATGAAATATTCGCTTGGCCCGAGAAGAAGCGAAACATTGACAAGCAAGGGAGCGAGCGTAATTAGTCCGACAACTCCGATTAAACCCGCAATGGATGATCCTATCGTCATGGCTACAAGCGCCATGCCACCTTTACCCTGCTTTGCCATCGGGTATCCATCAAAGCACGTAGCGACAGATCCGACAGTTCCGGGAACATTTAAAAGTATGGATGTAATTGAGCCGCCGTAGACGGTGCTGCAATATAAAACAACAAGAAAGATCATCGCCGACGCATTATTCATATAAAAAGTGAATGGCAGGAAAAGTGCCAGCGCAAACGTCGGGCCTAGACCTGGCAAAATCCCTATGATTACGCCGATGACCGTTGCAAGCATAAAAATGAGGATGCTGTTCAATTGCAGAACAGCTCCTAAACCTTCAAGAATATTGGGCCACATTACTCATTCCCTCCTTGAGTCAATCCTACGCGCCAAAAATGATGCCCTTCGGCAGCTCCACATTAAAGAGCATTTTAAAGACATAGTAGGTAATGCCTGTTAAAAGCACCGACAACGCAATGGTCGCAATCCAATTCTTCTGTCCCATAAGCCGAGCGATGACCACAATCAGAAGCAGAGATGAGATGATGTAGCCAAATAGTATGAGCGCAAAATAGTAGCCGAATAAAATCAGGGTCGTGATGTATACAGGTACCTTGACCTTTTCTTCGCCTTGTGTCCGCTGTCGCCAGATATTGATCATAACGGGCAAATCCAGGATTGCTGTAAAAATGGAAACCAGACGTGGCATGAGAGCGGAGTTCTTCGGTAACGAAAAACTCATGATGAAAAACGTTACCGCCATAATAAATACGAACGTGCTGAAGATCACATCACCAATCTTGCGGATCTTTTCGATACTAGCCATGGATTCTTCTCTCCTTACCAAGAGGGAAAGGGATGAGGCCCGCGATAGAGCGAGCCTCACTAGACTTTGATTCTATGCTGTTTACTTGCCCATCTGCACGAGCACATCTTTCTCCGCGATGACCAAATCAAGAAGCTTCAAGCTGATAGCTTTCAGATCATCACTGCTGGTGAACGCTACGGAGAAGCCCGCCTTTTCACCCGCGCCGATGAATTCCTGATTCGCGGTAACCTTCTTGAGAGCATCGGAGAGTTTGTCCACGATAGCCGCTGGCATGTCCTTGGGGCCGATGATTCCGACGACGTTATCCACGGAGATATCTGGATAACCGCTTTCGGCCATGGTCGGGACATCGGGGAAGCGTCGGTCGCGCTTGCTTCCGGCTACCGCGACGAGTCTCAGTTTGCCAGAATTCACGAGGGGAATCGCACCCACAATATCCGCGACAGTCGCGTCGACATGGTTCCCGAGCACCGCGGTAATGGCTTCTGGTCCGCCCTCGAAAGGAACATAGGTAAAATTGATTTTGGCATAATCGAGAAGCAGTCCAGCGATGAGGTGGCCATTGGTATTCATTCCAGAGCCGGAAATTTTGAGCTTTTTCGTTTTTCCCGCTTCGACGAAATCCTTCAGCGTCTTAAGATTCGAGTTTGCGCTTACCGCGAGGGTGTTGTTGTCACCAGAGCTTACGCCCGCGATATAGGTGAAATCTCTCACATCGAAACCGGCATTCGGAGTCAGCACCTGCTTGAGCGTCGCGGAAGGGAATGGAGTCATAAGAAGGGTATACCCATCGGGCTTGGCCTTCTGAAGCTCATACATCGCCTGGGTACCGCCGCCGCCTGGAAGGTTCTGGATAATGACATTCACTCCGAGCTCTTTCGACAGGAAAATCTGCATCGTTCGCGCAATGGTGTCGGTGCTTGATCCAGCCTTATGGATCAGCAGAATCTGGATCGGCTTGCTAGGATAATTTCCTGCCTGAGCAAACGCTGTTTGCCCTACCAACACGATACTCAGTACCGCGATCAGGAAAACTACGACCCTTTTTCTCGAAAGTAATTTCATACAAAAGCCTCCTATTCCTTAAAAATTGATTGATTCATAGTCTTTGATCAGGAATTTTCGGCGAATTTCGCCGGAACATTCCAGATCTTCGACTCCAGCAATAAAAACCTCAAAGGATGAACGAAAAAATTGGTTTCTGGATTGATTCAACGCGCCTCCTTTTCACCTTTTATTCTCTGTAAACATGGCTATATGGTGACTGCTTCAATATGCCGCATAACTTATAAATACTCTTCGATACGCAGTTTATCGAGCATATCGAGTGGTACTTCGCAGACATCGGAGAATGGCTCGCCGTAGGGACGGGTGGCATCAATGCCCATTTTTGAGGTCAATGGTTTCGAAGATTCAAAGCTAACCGTAGGATCGAGGCTGGCCCCCATCGCGTCAGGTATGACAAAGAACCGCTTGCTCGGCTGTGTTCGGGTGGCGATGGCCCACAGCATTTCCTGGTCGCTGAAAATATTGACATCCTCATCCACGGCGACCACGAATTTGATGTGCCAGTCGCTGATGAAGGCGGCCATGATGGCGTCCTTCGCCTCCCCGGCGACTCTCTGCTTGAGCGAGATATAGCAGATGTAGCGGCAGACTCCACCTGGCGTGAGATAGACTGCCCTCACGCCCGGGCAGCAAGATTTCGCCCGCTCGAAAATCACGGCTTCTTTGGGCAGAGAGCCGATAAATCCTTGATCGGAATGCGCCATATTGTTCGAAAGATAGATCGCGTCGTGTCTGCAGGTGATCGCGGTGATGTGCACAACGGGATCCATGCGTTTCTGAACCACACCGTCTCGTATTGTTTTGTAGTAGCGAGTGTGTTCGCCAACGGGACCTTCCTCATCCATCTCATCCGGGCTGACAAACCCCTCGATAATGAATTCGGCGTCCGCGGGAACGAGGAAATCAGGCCCAAGAGTCTCCGACGGAACGACGCGAAGCGGCTCGTCCATCGCCGCACTCGCGATTTCATACTCATTCCGTCCGTATGGCCCTTCCCATTGGCTTCCCAGATAAAACGAAGGATGATGGCCAATGATGAACGCGACAGGGGTCGGCTTGTGCGCTTCCTTGTTGGCCCTGATGATCATACCCGAGTGATGGTTCAATTCAGCGTGGATTGTGGTTCTTTTCGCGTCTTTGACATGCATTCGTAGCATCGCGAGATTGTAAACGCCGGTTTCAGGATTTTTCATCGCGACAGAAGCGCCAAGAATGTATGGTCCGCCATCCTTGGAGTGGTGCGTAGGAATTGGCAGAGAAAAGAGGTCGATATCTTCTCCTACAGCGACGCGTTCCTTCACTGGAGCGGCTGATTTTTCAACCACTTCAATCGTTCCCTGGTTCTTGTACCGCGAAGCGAGCTCGAGCACAGGTTCCATTTTGTGCTGGTCTGGCGAGAGATTGAGGGCTACCGCGAGCTTCTTTCTGCTCGAGAACGCATTGAACGCAAGAGCATATTCCGACGTTTGGCCGTTGAGGTTTTTCACTTTGGGGAAGATCGCCAACGGTGATCTTCCTTCGAGTTCAAGCTTGCGCAAAAAAGTAGTGGCTTCGAATTTCGGGTCAACTTCCTTTTTTACCCGAACTATTTCCTCTGGACATGAACTATCGAGTGAATCGATATAGGTTCGAAAATTCTTCGGCATATCGCTTTTTACTCCTTGGTTTCGACAATCCGGCTCTCTGAGCGCGCTTCAATTTTCTCTCGATAATAGGAAATGGCTCCACCTGAATTGATGATTTCCATGACGAAGCGCGGAGCGGGTTTTGTTTTCCAGGTCAATTTTTTCGTGATATCGGATACAATTCCATGTTCTATATCGACTTCCATAAGATCGCCTTCTGAAACTTCGTTTGAAATCCCAGCAATGGCGATCACTGGCAGTGCGTTATTGATTGCGTTGCGGTAGAACGCGCGCGCGAAAGAATCCGCGACAATCGCGCTTACCCCCGCGAGCTTGAGGGTCGTCGCCGCCTGTTCGCGCGCCGATCCACATCCGAAATTGGGGCCTGCGACAATCACGTCGCCGCGAGTGATCTTTTCATGGAAGCTTGGGTCGATCCCTTCCATCGCGTGTTCAGCGAGCTTTTCGGGGTCGAATTCCACGAGATATTTACCAGGGAATATGGAATCGGTATCAATATTTTTGCCAAACTTGAACACACGGCCTGCTGCGCTCATGAGTTCCTCCGATAATCGCGCGGATCCGCGATCACACCCGCGACGGCTGAGGCCGCGACGGTTTCTGGAGATGCCAGATATATGAATGCCTCGAAGCTTCCCATTCTGCCTTTGAAATTTCGGTTGGATGTTGAAATGCAAGTTTCTCCCGCAGCGATTACTCCCAGGTGCCCACCGAGGCACACACCGCATCCAGAGTTCGTCACGAGCGCTCCGGCTTCGATGAAGGTTGAAATAAGGCCCTCTTCGAGCGCCTGCGCGTAGATTGCCTGCGAGGCAGGCGTCACAATGAGCCGCACATCGGGGTGAACCTTTCTGCCTTTTAATATCGCGGCTGCCTTGCGCAGATCGCCGATCCTTCCATTCGTGCACGATCCAAGAAATGCCTGTTGAATTTTTACGCCAGCCGCGTCACTTACAGATTGTCCATTAGAGGGACTGTGAGGCGCCGCGACCATGGGCTCGAGATCGGAGAGGTCGAGCTCGATCACAGATTCATACTGTGCGTCGGCATCCGGCATTACCGCCGAGAATTCCCGCACGCCAGCGCTTCGCAAGTAGGTTTCAGTAGTCGCGTCTGGTTTTATCAAACAGGCCTTCACACCAAGTTCATAGGCGAGATTGGCGATGCACATTCTTCCTTCCATATCCATCGCCTCGATGATTTCGCCTTCGAGTTCGATCGCGGAGTAGATGAAACGCTCTTCACCGAATTTGCTGAGAAGATAGAGAATGACATCCTTCGCAGAGACGCCATCTTTCAGGTTGCCATTCAGAATTATCTTTGTGGTTGGCGGTACCAGGAACCAAAGGTTGCCAGTCCCAAGCGCGATGGCGACATCGGTCACGCCAAAACCCGTTCCAAGCGCACCAAGTGCGCCGTAGGTGGTCGCGTGGGAGTCAGGAGCGACAATGATCTGACCTGGCTTCACATGGCCACGCTCGCACATTACCTGGTGGCAGACACCGCCTCGTCCAATTTCGTAGTAAGCGCCATTTTTGACACGTTTTGAAAATTCGCGCGTCAATTTGAGATTGTCGGCCGCCTGGACGTGCGGAGCGGGAACAAAATGATCCGGGATAATAACACACTCGACATCGGGTGAAGGCCCATCGAGTCCCAATCCTTTCAACGGACGCTGAATACCCGGCGTCCCGATGTCGTGCAGCATGACCACATCGACCCGCGCGTCGACAATGTCACCTGGCACAATACTCTGGGAACCAGAATTTTTCGCAAGGATTTTCTCAACGATTGTCATACCCATTGGATTAGCCCTTCTCGCCATTTTTCAGCAGATCGCGAATGCCCGTAGTGATTTCCTTCGTGCCTGGCATATTCAGCGCTCGGGGATTGCCCGCCGTTTTCCGCTCGGACGCGATGAATTGATGAAAATCATGCACCGCCATTTCTATCGCCGCTCCGGTGCGTGGTAATCCCGAATCCTTGAGCATCATCGCCGCGCAGAGAATGTGAGAGGTCGGATCGAAAATATTTTTCCCCGCGATGGAGTTTCGTCCTTCGTGATGGATCGGAAAGTAGACAGTGCATCGTTCGCCGACGTTCGCGGCCGGAGCCAGATTCCCCGCGACACCGGCAGCGACGTCGGAGATGATATCTCCGAAGAGATTCGTAGAGAGAAGTACATCGTACTGCCCAGGATTCGTGACCAGCCCATTCGCGACATCGTCGACATACTCAGCGTCACATTCAATTTCGGGATAATGGGTGGCCACCGATTCGGCCACGGAGCGGAAAAAGCCGCAACCCATAGGGAGGGCATTCGATTTATGCACGATAGTGACTCTATGCCGCCCCAGCCTGCGGGTTATGTCGAAGGCGAATTCAGCGATGCGCTCGCAACTGCTCCGCGTGAGTACCCTAAGCGACAGTACTGTATCCGGGTCTGGCATGAATTCGCCATTGCCTTTGTAGAGATTGCGGTCCGCAAGGAAACCCTGCGTGTTCTCGCGAACGCAGAGGACATCGATCTCCCTGCCTGGCAATCCAAGCCCCGGGAATGATTTTACTGGTCGAACATCAGCGTAGAGCTCCAATTTTTTTCGCAGCGCGCCGACGAGACTGGGATAATTGCGAGAGGCGTTTATCCCGCCTATCAGAGCTAACCCGTTTTCACGGATACCATCGAGCGTTGATTCAGGGGGGGCATTCCCATGCGCCTGGAATTCTGTTTCGCCTAGCGCATACTCCGAGAACGCTATATTCGCTTCCCCAAAGCGCCGGAGGGCTGTCTCGAGCACTTCTCTGACAGCCGCGAGGGCTTCTGCTCCTATCCCGTCCCCAGGAACGAGCGCTACACGCAGCTGTTTCATTTCTGCGCACTCTCCTCGAAGTATTCAGGAACGAGTTCGGGATGCGCCGACGCGATGGCACGGAAATGATCGAGATCATTGTCGCGCTCGTGCATGCCAATCGCGTGAGTAGGACACACTTGCGAACAGAGACTGCAGCCGGCGCAATGATCCTTTCGGATAACGGCCTTTTTCGCCACTTTGATGGCATCATACCAGCACACATCGAGACAGCGTTTGCAGCCGACGCACTTGGAGTAATCGACTTCAGCAAAGAGGGGCTTCACCTTTTCCACAAGGTCGATATTCGAATACATCTGGCGCATCGCCACACCCTGGAACTCCGAAATGCTCTTGAAATCTCTTCGTTTCATGAAGCTCTCGATTCCATCGAGCAGCGTTTTTACATATCCGAGCCCACGAATCATGATTGGCGTGCAATACTGCACCGCCGAAGCGCCGGCCATGAGGAATTCAATCGCATCCTTCCAATCGGAGAGACCGCGATTGCCGAGCACCGCGACCTTCCCTTTCGACGCCACTTCCGCGGTCCAACGTAGAGAGAGCGGCTTGACGCCCGGGCCCGTGCCGGGAGCCGGCCCATACGCGATGGGTTTCCCAGTCTCGATGTCGACGCGCATTGTCTTGTTGTTGGCGAACATGGTAACAGCTTCCGCACCCGCGTCCGCAAACATGGCGGCGATCTTATCGAATTCATTTCCATCAGGGCTTATCTTCGCGATAAGAGGAATATTCACGACCTTCTTTATCTCAGCGAGTATCTTCGCACCCTCTTCAGGATGCTTTGTATAGTAAATTCCAACGCGGTTATCGCTGGGATCCTTCGCGAGGCCCTCAGGGGGAAATGGACAACAAAAATTGATCTCGAGGGCGTCGCAGCCGGCGGCTTCGTATGCCTTCGCGATCTCGATCCACTCCTCGACGAACCTCGCGGAGTAGCTGCCAATGATGGCGCAGTTATGCTCCTTCGCGTACGGTGCGGCTTGCGCGATAATCTTGGCGAACTGAAGTGGCGGATATGCAGAGTTGTGCTCTCGGTGCATCCATCCGTACGAATCGGGCACCGCATACGGATCTAGCGGATCGACCGCATAATCGAGCAGTTTATACAAAGGCCTAGGGAATCGCTGGAGGTATCACACGGTTGAGGCGGTTTTAGTGACCACCGCGCCAAATCCGGCATCCACACAATCTCTGATGTGCTGCGCGGTCCCCGCGAGTGGACTACCTGCGGCAATGATGGGGTTCTTCAGGGTGAGGCGTCCGACTTTTACACTCATATCAATCATAGCGGTGGTTCTCCGTTAATAAAGTCTCACTCTTTCCTTGTCTGAAGAGAGTGGTAGCCCGCGTGCGCCCTGGCGTCTTTGAGCGTGGCGCCCTTCGCGAGCTCGGCCTCGATGGCCTTTTCCTTTGCTTCGATTTCGCGCGCGACGCGCAGCACTTCTTCGGCCCGCTCGAAGGGAATGGCGATGACGCCGGAATCGTCGCCGAGCATGAGGTCACCCGGTTTGACCTGCACGCCGGAGACCGCGACGGGAACGTTGATCTGGTCGACGTACACGCGGTCTTTGCCGGTGACCATGTAGGATCCCTTGGAGAAGATGGCATAGCCGCTCTTCATGATGCCGGGGACATCGCGGCAGACACCGTCGATCACGGTGCCAGCGACGCGGTTCCGCACCGCGGTGATGGACATTAGATCACCCCAGACAGTGCAGTAGGTTCTCCCGCCATTGTCGATGACAACGACCTGGCCGGCCTTCACGTCGTCGAGGAAATCGCCGACTGTGCCCTTCACGGCACCGCAGGGAACATAGTGGACGGTGAAAGCCTGGCCGCAGAGCCTTGAGCCTGAAAGCACGGCCTTTATGCCCAGCAGTCCGCCAGAGATGCCGAGGCGGTCGAGCGCGTCGGAGACGCTCGTGGTATCGAGTTCTTTGAATCCGTCGAGAATTTCTTTTGAAAGTTCTGGGATGCTGTTCATGCTCGTTTCTCCTCCCGGAATCCCTTGGCTTGAATCAGCGCGTCGAAGCCGTAGATTTCCAGAGTCGTCTTTCCCTGGCGCAGCAATTCCTTGACTTCGACTTCGCGGCGCGCGATGGCCTGCGCCTTCTCGAGCACACGGCGGATATCGGACTGCGCAACAACGACCATACCGTCCACGTCGCCGATGACGTAGTCGCCCGGATGAACCACGACGCCGCCGCACTGCACGGCCACATTGAGCTTGCCCCAGCTGTCCTTCGCTGTTCCGCCAGGATTGAAGCCCCTGCAGAAAAAGGGGAATCCGAGCTCGGCGATCTCATTCGCGTCTCTGCATCCGCCATCGAGGATGACGCCGGCGATGCCTTGCTCCATGCAGGCGATGGTCATGATTTCGCCCATTGAGCCAGCTTCGACGAATCCGCCCTGGTCGATCACGATGACACTGCCCTTGGGCGCGGCGTAGATCGCCTCGTGCAGGATGAGGTTGTCGCGGGGAAAGCACTTTACGGTGAAGGCGGGGCCGACAACCTTCATCTTTCTGTCGATCGGCTTTATGCCCGCGTCCATGTTTCCTGTCTTGCCGTTCGCGTCGGCGACATTCCCGGTAGGGAGAAGGGCGAACTCCGCCAATTCAGCCTGTGTCAGCACGTTCATTTCTTCCTCACTGCTTTTTCGAGAGCATTTTTTCGTAGGCGAATTTGGTGTCGACCTCGATCATCGGACTTCCGGCTCGGATCTCCGCGACCATCGCCTCCTCCTTCTCGAAGAGGCCTTCGGCGATTTCGAGCACTTTCTCAAAGTGTTCACGCTGCACGAATACTACGCCGCTGCGGTCGGCCATCACGATGTCGCCGGGGTTTACCTGCACGCCGCCGAACTGGACCATCACATTGGTCGCCTCTTCCATGATCCTGCCCCGGGCGGTAGCAACCACGGATCCTCGGGCGTACACAGGAAACTTGATCTCTACGTAGTCGTCGACATCTCTGCAGGCGCCATCGATCACCACGCCGGACACACCCTTGTAATCCGCCCCGTTTGCCAGAATCCCGCCCCAGCAGGAGGTGTCCAGACGACCGCTGTTGTCGAGCACGATCACGTCGCCGCGTTTCGCCGCGTCGATGGCGAGCACGCCGAGGTGCGATTTGCTCTTCTGCGTCCCGGCCGCGACCAGTTTGACCGTGACCGCCTCGCCCACAATTTTGCGCGCGCCTTCCCAGATCGGCCGAACCCCGAAAGTTGAGCCCTTCAGCCCGAGCGAATCGAGGGCGTCGGATACATTCGTTGTCGAAAGTTTCAAGAATCTGGCCCGATATGGCTCAAAATCCATCGCCTACCTCCCTCGCTTCAGTCGAGTATCGTGACCGTGCCGGCGTCGCCGTCCACCTCGAGCATCATTCCCGTTTTGATTTCTTTGCAAACATCGACTTCCGGGCGATCCACAAGGGGAATTTCCGCCATGATGCAGCCGATGGCGGTAACCTGTTCAACTTCGAGATTCACCATGGCGACAGGGCCCTTGCCGTTCATTGTCGCCTCGTAGATCAGGTACGATCCGCCGGTGGAGCCTTTCCCTGTGGGGAAAACCAGGATCTTTCCCGCGATGCTCTTGCCTTCGAGCTCGTGCCCCACTTCGGTCACCATGCCCGTCTTCACATCGATTCCGCCGAGATAACAGATGGGCTCCGACGTAACCAGGGCTTCTCCCCGCGCCTTTCCCTTCGTGACTTTTCTGCCGTGTATCAGTCTCATGGTTCTCTCCATTTCAGTTGAATCGGCCGATCAGCGCGGCGTCGATGCACTGGTCGAGCGTGCCATAGTGCGTAGGAAGCGCCCACTGGCCCGGCGCGTAGTGCGCCAGTTTCGCGGAGTTCGTCGCGATCGATTGAATGGGAAATTTGGCCCGCACTTCGGCCATCGGCGCCAGAATCGGGCAGGTGTCGCTCACAAGTTCGCCGCCCGCCGCGCGGATAATTTCCGCGAACCCGCAGCGTTCGGCGTACGCCTTGTTGGGCTGGGCAGTGATGATCCAAAGCCGCACGCCCTCTTTGATCTTCTTGTTGATCAGCTTCTTCGCGACAGCCTCCAGTTCAGAGATCGAGAGATGCGGACAGCCGAGCACCACCATCGACACTTCCTGGCCAACGTTCTTGTTCAGGCTCTGGCCAGCTTCGCGAAGCTGCTCCGCTCCAAATTCGATCGTCTGTTCTGGCGCGTTCGGTCCGAACGCGGCGGCGAGCGTGGGCGCTTCGGGCGTGATTCCGACAATATGGAAGAGGGCTACCGATCCCGAAGAAGCGAGCGCCGCGCCCAGCATCTTGAGCTCATCCATCGAGACGTTCTGAGAGATGCCCGTGAATACCGGCACTTTGCTCTTGACGATTTTGCCGACGTAGTAGCCGAGGCTGCCGTAGTCGACCACCTCGTTGAGAGGAACCGACACATTGATGAGAAAATTGCCCCACCTGTTTTCCTGGAGATGGAAGCCATAGGCGGGCACCCTGCCCGTAAGCGCGGCCGCGATGGCGGAAGGGCCGCCTTCCCTGTTGGTGCGCGCGCCGAGCACCGAATTGACGAAGGCGATCGCCGACGATTCTCCCCAGGCTACGTGTTCGCCGAGTCTGGGAGTATTGCCGATCAGATACGGAGTGCAGGAGTGGCAGGGAAGCGCGCCCATCTTCGCGTAGGCGGCGGTGAGGCGCATCTGCATATCGTGCGTGGCGGCTTCAAAACCTAGCTCGCGCCACTTCTCGAAATCGATGGCTGAGGTATTGAGCGTGGTCATCGCCTTGAACGTGCCCTGCTTTTCAGCCATCTGCTCCACGAATTTCGTGCCCGCGTTTCCAGCTACTACCACAGAAGCTCCGGGCATGTGGACATTCTCAACCTGGATCATGTTCTCCGCGCTATAAATTTCTCCAAGCTGGTACAGGATCTCCATGCCCTTCTGGGCTGGATACCCCATCTTTCCCTCCAACATCTTCTCTTCTTCAGGTGTCAACTTCATGCGTACAACTCCTCTCGGTTACCTGATAGGTGGAATTCGTAGAACATCGAAGCAGCTGAGCTTCACGTTCTCGATATGTTCATCCAAAATTTGGGTGGCGCGCTCAAGATCGCGCGCTTTGATCGCCTCAAGTATCTCGAGGTGTTCTTTCTTTGAATTCGAGAGCCGCTGAGGCCTGAGGGCTGAAATTCTCCGCACTCGCTCAATCTGCGCGTTGATCATGTCGAGGAACTGCATCAACCTCTTGTTGCCGCTGTTTCTCACGATCATGTCGTGCAGGAGGCGGTCGCTGCTGAAAAACGCGTCAGACTCGCTGTTTTGGTCCAAACCCGCCAACACCGCCTCCACATTCTGAATCTCTTCATCGCTGATCCGAGGCAGACCCTCCTTGAGCGCGCCAAGTTCCAGCATCTTCCGCAACGAGAATATTTCTTCGATATCTTGCAGAGAAATTTCCGAGATATACGCGCCGCGCGCGGGAATGTGGCGTACCAGCCCCTCCGCCGCCAGAATTCGAATCGCTTCGCGCACCGGCGTGCGGCTGCAACCGAGCGATGTAGATATGTCTTGCTCAATGATTGGATCGCCGGGTTTGAGCTTATAGGAGACGATTTGCTCGTAGAGATAATCGTAGACAATTTTAGTTCTGCTCGTTTTCATAGACTGTCCTAAAAATTGCATACAAATTGTCGACAATTAATCGACAATTTCGAGTATAGCACAGGTCAGCGACCTGTCAAGATAAAATTTGACACATAAAGCGCGCTCGAAAGAATCCTCTGAGGGCATATGACTGGCTCCCGCGCGATCCTTGACACTCCCGAGGAAGGCAGAACAAGATCAGACAGCCTGAGACCGCGAGAAGCGCCCACTGCCGCACCGAAGTTTGCGTACATATCTTCTGCCTCGCAGAGGAAGAGGGATTATGGATCTGAACGATTGCCTGGAAATCAGGCGCGAAATCGAAGGAAAAGAAATTTGCCTAAGCTGTCGTTTTGTCGGCGGCGACCTCGAATTGCGCTGTACAGGAGGCGACGAGGCCCACATCGGCGCTGTCTCTCTCGCGCTCCCCTACCGCAACGAGCGTGGCACCTTCAGCGCCTCCGTGTCGACACTCACCGTGCCCGGACATCGGGACGACGCCATCAGCATCGCCCTCGCCGAACGCTTCGCCAAGGCGTTTGGCCGAACCACGGCGGCGGTCTGCGGAATCCATTTTGAACACGCCAGTCCCGCGCGCATCCAAAAAATACTGGAGATCGTGGCCGGCATGGCGGGCGAAATGGAAGAGAAGGTGCAAGGCAGCGCGCGATGAACAAAAAAGCGATCCGCGCCGACCTCATGCTCCTCCTGACCTCGATTGTGTGGGGATTTGCATTTGTCGCGCAGCGGGTTGGAATGGAACACATCGGCCCCTTCGCGTTCAACGGCATTCGTTTCGCGCTCGGCAGCTTGAGCCTTGTGCCGCTCATTCGGTTTCTGGGAAGGCGGGAGCGATCGGCGCGGCGTGAGACGCCGACATCGGGTGCGCCCTCTTCCGATGCCCCTGCGGCTCAGCCGATGGCGGCCACTGCGCCCTCGAACCTTCATGCGCCGGCGATGCGAAAGGGCACAGCCGCCTCACGAAGGCTCCTCATTCTCGGCTCGATCGCGGCGGGCGCGGTGC
>Ga0172370_10001861_pt1 | contig 31265 bp, 27 predicted proteins | sample LakKiv5m_FD_114538 | JGI IMG/M metagenome (GOLD analysis project Ga0172370, IMG submission 114538) | Freshwater microbial communities from Kabuno Bay, South-Kivu, Congo - kab_022012_11.5m | ecosystem: Environmental > Aquatic > Freshwater > Lake | place: Democratic Republic of the Congo...
GTAACAACATTATTGTCCCAAAATACATCAATCATAAAATATCCTTGTTTCTTAGGAACGGCTACTAATTCAATCATTGTAGGGCCAACATTATTAAACTCAATACTTTTAAAAGAACCAGTTTCATAATTAAACGGAAAAGTATCGTTTTCAAACACAAATTCAACTCTATAAAAATAGATCGCACTATCAACAACATTTGTGGTGTCTAAATAATAAAAGTTTTTATCCGGGGAAGTAATTAATTCCTGGTTCAACTTGAATGCTTGCATTGGGTCAGTTTCATAGCGTAGTATATTACACCCTAATAATTCCTCGTTGTAATCGAAATAATAATCCCAATATACATTGATTTCATCAGTACCGTAAGCATAAAAGTATGAGCATAAAAACTGGCCAGAAGCAAATTTTTCCATTGACAACAACAGTAAAATAAATATATATTGTTTTCTTATCATAGCTTTTTTTAATTAATTATTGACAAAACCCCTATGAGTAAAATTCTTTTCATCCTATCGTTTGATTTCAAAAGCTAAAAATGCTGGATTCAAATCATTTCTGTACCCTTTAAATATTACAATGCACCGCTTTTACTTCGCCACAAAGTAATTTCGTTTTTAAGTATATGGTTCACTGCCTTTTAACAAACTTCCCGGTATAGGTACCTTTCTCAGAATAAACCTTTAAAAAGTAAAATCCGGGTTTTAAATTTGATATATCCGTTTCGACCAATTCGTTCATTTTCGAATTCTGTTGTGAAATCAAAATCTGTCCGTTAAAATTAAAAATTTCGATGCCATCAATTTTGATGTCAGGCAAAGCAAACCGAATAAAACGGTTAGCAGGATTGGGGCTGATCAGGATTTTTCTTCCGGCAATCTGCTCATCAATTCCCAATGAAACCACATTTCCGGAAGAAATCAGCCGGATATCCGGGTCGAATTTCACCGAGTCGATCACAAATCCTGGTGAAACGAAATATTCCTGCCCCGAATACGTGTTTTCAAAAACCAGGCTTGTATCTTTTCCTTCACCATAAAAACGAACCGGAACCGGCATCTCAAAAAAAGAAACCGAAGGATCGGATTGTTCCTGGTTTATTGTAACCAAAGCCTGTCCATCCTGCAACTGGTTTACATTGATGCCATAGGATGGATATCCCTGGCCAAAATACCAGTCTGCAAAAAACTCCGTCAGATCAATACCGCCGGCACTTTCGAAATATGATTTTACATCCGCAGTTGTAGCAAAACGATAGGCCAGCATCGGGTCGGTGAGATAGCTTTTCAAAGCTGTATAAAAGGCATCATCACCAATTATCCACCTGATCATGTGCAATAAAAAAGCACCTTTGTGATAGGAAAGCCGTGCATCAAAAATCCGGTCAACAGAGGTGGTATCCTCAACATAAACCGAACCACCAGGCTGACTGACAACGGCATTCCGGGTATTGCTTTTCCAGATATTCCAGTAGTATCCTTCGTACATGTGTTCGTAGGAAATACCGTTCAGATAGGTAGCAAAGCCCTCGTTGAGCCATATTTCGTGCCATGAATTACAGGTAATCATATTGCCGAACCACGAATGGGCCAGTTCATGTGCACGTAAATCATGACTGTAATAACCCATAAAAGTCATGGTTTGATGCTCCATGCCACCACCCCAGGCAAACTGAGTTTGACCGTATTTTTCCTTTCTGAAAGGATAGGGTGTAAACAACTGGCTGAAAAGTTCCACCATCTCGCCCGTGTTGGCTGATTGCCCGGCGATAGTCGCCGAATCTTCCGGAAAAACATAGTTGAGAATTTCAACCGGCTGTCCTTCAACGGTAGCGTATTGCGAAAATTGGGCATAATTGGTAACTGCGACGGCGATTAAATAGCTGGCGATAGGATACCTGTGTTTCCAGTGAAAGGTTTTAAAATCACCTTCTGTAATTTCCGAAACCAAAATCCCATTGCTGCCAACCCTGTATTCCTTTGGAGTTTTCACAAAAATATCCATCGAATCAATTTTATCGGTGATGTCATTTTTTCCGGGCCACCAGTCTTTTGCACCATAAGGCTCCGATAAAGTCCAGATGACCGGAACTCCGTTATGCACATCTTTGATAAACGATCCAAAACCAACGCCCTGAGGTGGGATACCCTGATAAAAGACTTTTATCGAGTCGGTCGAGCCCTGGCTGATCGGGGTATCCAGATTAACCGAAAGCAGGTCATCGGCTGAATGGACGAAACCAAGCTGTTCACCTCTGAAAACCACCGAATCGACCTGAAGCTCCTTGGACAGTTCAAAATCCAGCGATGAAATACTGGCAATTACCGGAGTAAAATAAGTGGTTACATTTCCTTTGATGTATAAAACTGCCGGATCGATTTCCCAATAAAACTTATCGTAAGTAATGTTGTAACTGTTTCCGGTAGCTCTGGGTTTAATATTCCGGATTTTTGACAAGGCCAGGCTTTCTGTCTTGGCAATCATCGCCGTGTTGTCCTCATAGCGGGGCATCTGTGCCTGGCAGTTAAAATGAACAAGCATAAGGAGTAAAATAAGTGTGATAAAAATTTTATTCATGATAAAAATTGCTGGTGGAATAAAAGTCAAAATTAATCAAAAACGGAATCACTGCTTAAAGAGTTCACATTTAGCGGCATATTCATCGCCATTTTTTGCATCTTTGCACAAATTTAATCATTGCGTTTTGAAACCTTTAACTCAAGTTAGCAAGTTTTTCGTTTTCCTAAGCCTGGTAGGGCTTGCCATAGGTTGCGCAAACCCGGTAACCCCAACAGGTGGACCCAAAGATGTAACTCCACCCAGGGTAATTAAAAGCGAACCCGCCAATTACTCGCTCAACTTTAAAAAATCGGTCATCTCGATAACTTTTGACGAATTTGTAAAGCTTAAAAATCCAATCCAGCAGGTCATTATTTCGCCACCACTCGATGAATTCCCGGAATATAAACTTCGCGGGAAATCGGTGGTTATCGACCTTAAGGGGAAGCTTGTGGCCAATACAACCTACACGATTTTTTTTGGCAGTGCCATTGTAGATCTTGCCGAAGATAACCCCTTGGCGAATTACGTTTATGCATTTTCAACGGGCGATCACATCGATTCGTTATCGGTTGGCGGAGAAGTGCTGAACGCTTTCGACCACAAACCGCAAGAAGGTGTTTTTGTGATGCTTTACCCACAAAAAAACGATACCGTTCCACAGGATTCGGTGCCCTGCAAGGTGCGGCCGCTCTATATTTCGAAAACAGATAAAAACGGGATTTTCCAATTGCGGAACCTGCGAAATGAGCCTTACAAAATTTTCGCACTTAAAGATGTAAACAGCAACTACCTTTTCGACCAGCCAAACGAAGAAATAGCCTTTATCGATTCGCTAATCAGCCCTGAAGTTGTTGTACTGCCGAAACCCGATGATAAGCCGGCCGATTCAGCCAAAAAGGATTCACTCATCGTCTCAGCGCTTTATAAAAATTTCTATCGTTTGCTCATGTTTCAGCAAACCGATACGATTCAAAGAATTTTGGGTGATGAGATGTTGGTTCCGGGCAGGTACAAAATGGTGTTTAAATATCCGGTTAAAGGTGCTGCAGAATTAGAGGTGATCAACAAAGAAATTCCTGCGAACTGGAAAGTTGAGGAATTTAACTCCCGCCGTGATACTTTAATGGTTTGGTTGCGCGATGTTAAAATGGACAGCCTTCAGGTGCAGGTTTCAGTTGGCGATTCCATCCTCGATACGACGATGATTGTCCTGAGAAAACAAAAAACAGAAAAAAAGAAACGTAAGACCAATGAAGCAGAAATTGCCGACAGATTAAAGATTAACAGCAATGCAAAGTCAAGGTCCTTCGAACTGGGAACAAAGTTGTGGCTCACTTTCGACGATCCGCTAAGTTCCTTCAACTTTTCACGTGCTTTGTTCATTACGGGCGACGACACTACATCCAATCCCGGCTTCCTGCCAACCGACAGCATTCACCGTCACTTTGTTTTCGACGGCGAATTCGCTGAAGAGACGAATTATGAATTTCTTTTCACCGACTCATCTTTTTACTCTATGTACGGCCCGACAAACGATTCCACAATTCTACGGTTTAAAACAAAAGCTGTTAAGGATTATGGAAATCTGCTTGTCGAAATTACCTTGAAAGAGGGGAAATATCCATACATCATCCAGTTGCTTAGCCTTAAGGAACAAGTTTTAAGGGAAACCTATTTAAGTGGTAACGATGTTGTTTCCTTTAAGAATATTACGCCCGGAAAATACCTGATAAAAGCAATCGGTGATAAATGGCCAAACAGAAGATGGGATTCAGGTGATTACTTTAAAAATAGACAGCCGGAAAACGTGTTGTATTTCCCGGCTGAATTAGAGATTAGAGCCAACTGGGATGTTGAGAAAAACTGGTCCCTGCCCTAATGCATCTGATTTTGACCACAAAAAAATAACAAGCGCTGCTTCAATTATCGTTGCAGCGATTGATACACTCAATAATTTCGGTAAGTGTCTGGTTTTTTAAAGAATAAAAAATTTTTTTCCCATTTCTTCTCGATGCAAGAACGCCCTTACTCTTTAAAATGTTAAGGTGATGAGAGGCTGATGCCTGTTCGATTGCAAGATTCTCGTAAATTTCGGTTACGCTTAATTGCCTGTCGTGCAATAAATCAATAATGGCAATCCGCATCGGATGAGCTATTGCCCTAAGCTTACTGGCAGCTAATTCCAGTTTGTCGATGTCTAATAATAATTTTCCCATATCAGTAGTTTTGGGCAAAAGTAGAAATAATTATACATAATATGCTAATAAATATGTAATTTAGTTAATTTTTAAATAAGGAAGTAAATTCAAACTTAGTTCCGTCAAATAAACCCTTGTCACTCAGCTTTAAAGCCGGAATCACGAGCAAAGCCATAAATGAAAGCGTCATGTAGGGAGCACCCAATTTTGAACCTAATCCTTTGGCCATTTTATCCATATTGTCGTAAGCATCGGCAACTTCGAACCCATCATTTGCCGACATGAGTCCGGCAACCGGTAAAGGAAGCACAAATCCGGCATCACCATCAACCAGGGATACGCCACCTTTTGCATCGACAAGCAGGTTGATTGCACGCACAATTTCCTCGTCACTGGAACCAACGGCAATGATATTATGGCTGTCGTGGGCAACAGTTGAAGCAATGGCGCCTCTGTTAAATCCAAAATTATTGATAAAACTTACTGCCGGTTTTGCCTCCTGATAGCGGTTCATCACCACCAGTTTGAGTACATCATTTTTGGTATCGCTTACGACGTTTCCGTTTTCGGTTTTGGCTGTTGCCAAATATTCTTCGGTTATCAACTGACCGTCGAAAGCACGGATCACCTCTATTTGCTCAGAAACTGAGGGAACCCTTATATCTCCTGTGTTAATTTTCATTGCATGGAAATTATTCGGTTTCTCCTCTTTAACTGATGCAATCAGACTTTTACCATTTTCAGCGACTTTCTGACCATTGACAAAAGTATTGAGCACATTAAAATCGCTGAGGTTATCAATAACAATAAAATCGGCATCATCCCCTTTTTGGAGCAGACCCACATCGAGTTTATAATGATTTACCGGGTTCAGGATGCAGCTTTTTAAAACACGCATGGGGTCGAAACCTTTGGCAATCGCACGTTTCACCAATTGGTTGATGTGTCCGTGTGCAAGATCGTTGGGATGTTTGTCGTCAGAACAAAACAAAACCATGTCGGGATGGGTTTCCAGTAATCCAATAAGGACATCAAAATTCTTCGCGGCACTGCCTTCCCTGATCTGGATTTTCATCCCCCATTTAATTTTATCGAGCGCTTCTTCGATTGTAAAACACTCATGATCGGTGGATATTCCTGCTTCGATATACTTCCGGGCATCCTCGCCCTTTACGCCCGGAGCATGGCCATCGACTGGCTTTTTATATTTTTTTGCGATGGCAATTTTTTCCATCACTTCCTTGTCTCCAAACAAAACACCCGGAAAGTTCATCATTTCCGACATATATTTAATCTCGGGCATCTTGAGTAATTCCTCCATTTCGGCTACACCAAGGCTTGCCCCCGATGTTTCGAAAATGGTTGCAGGCACACAGGATGAAGCCCCGAAATAAAAATGGAAAGGCACCTTTTTGCCGTTATTTATCATATAACGGATGCCGTCAATTCCAAGTACGTTGGCAATTTCGTGAGGATCAGAAACTGTGGCAACTGTTCCGTGAACCACTGCGAGCCGTGCAAATTCCGATGGGATCAACATGCTGCTTTCGATATGGATGTGAGAATCGATAAGCCCGGGGAGAATATATTGATCGTCAACATTTTTCACCTCAGCGATTGAAGATATTTTTCCATCTTCCACGGTTACGATTCCCGGAAAAATCCGTTCGCCAATCAAATCGATGATTTTTCCTGATATTTCAAAACTTTCATGGTTTTTCATGATACATCATTTGTTGTGAATCAATATTTAATTTTATTCCGCCATCATTTTCCAATCAGAAGCAAAGTTAGTAAAAACGGTTAATGGAATTTCGAAACAGGGACAATTTCGGTGTTCTGGCGTTGCAACATTTTTTGCGCCTTTTCGAAATCTTCTGTAAAACCAAGCAAAAAACCCCCACCTCCGGATCCGCAAAGCTTAAGAGAGTAATCCCCGGATTCGAGACCATTTTGCCACACCTTATGAAATGCTTCGGGTATCATTGGTTTGAGATTTGAAATCAGAAAAGATGAAAGTAATTTAAGATGTCTGAAAAACGGACTGATCTCACCCTTCACGATAGCCTCAATGCACCCGTTGGTAAAAGGAATCATCTCATTTTTGACCAGTTTTAAAAACGCATCTTCCTTGCACCGTTCAAAAAACAAACTTACCAATGGACCTGTTTTTCCCGGTTTACCTGTATTTATCAGAAATATTCCGCCGTTTTTCGGGAATTCACGCGGGATGCCAATGGCTTCGATTTCTGTTTTTGAACGGATGAGTAAAGGATTTTTGATGTAACAATTTAAAGGATCCAATCCCGAGCTTACACCATGAAAATAGGATTCCATTTGCGCGAATATCCTCTTTAAACTGAGCAATCCTTCAACTGAAGTTTGTCCGTCGTCGATAATTTTATTCCTGGAGTATCTGGCAAAAATTGCGGCGCATAATGCACCCGAACTCCCTACTCCATAACCTTGAGGAATGGTTGATTCAAAATACAAACCAGCAGCAATATCGTGTTCAAACCGGTTGTAATCCATTTCGAAAAGCAAATCCCCTTTAATCATCTGGTTATTCAGGTAGCGGGAATAGGCAAGGAGGACTTTGTTTGATTCGGCTGCAAAGTCGAGATCGGTATATTTATCCTCATCGATAAAACTCAGTTCACCCTTGAAATGCGTGTAAGGGACAGTTAATGCCATCGAATCGTACATGATGCCGTATTCTCCAAACAACAAAATCTTGGCGTAAAAAATTTCGTTTTTCTTTATCATTTCAAATCAGCTTCTGAGGTCCACCGCCCATCACATCATCAATAAATTGTTTTTCTTCGCAATAACAAATAAGTTCATCTCCGATAAAATCCTTTACAAGTTTTGTTTCCTTTCCGGGATAAAGAATATGGACGTTTGGACCGGCATCGAGAGTAAAAACGATGGATGCTCCGCTTTGTTTCCTGAATTCCCTGATTTTTTGGATTATGCTTAACGTTGCTGGCTGGACGAGTATAAATCCCGGGTTTGAAGCCATCATCAAAGCATGAAGTGTAAGTGCTTCATTTTCGACAATGCTTATAAAACCATCGAAATCTCCGTTTTCGAGCACCCTTATAAGTCCGGTCAAATTCTGTTTTGCCTGCACAACACGTGCGGCAGCGAAGGGATGGCCGGCCATCAGCCGGTGACCGGCACGGCTTGAAACCATCTTTTCATTTTTATTGACGATCAGAATTGTATCGCACAAATTTTGAAAACGAGGATGGATCCTGGTTTTTACAGGAGAGGCGTAAAAGTCGGAAGTTTCTTCAACCGAATCGATTTTCCCCCAGCTTGTAAATCCTCCAAAAATGCTTCGCGAGGCGCTTCCCGAACCCACGCGGGCAATGTTTGAGGCCTTCCTGAAAAAATCTTCATTTTCGCTTTCCACACCTTTTATTTTCTGATCGATTGAGCAAAGACAAAGGGCAATCGCGCTCATGGCAGAAGCCGAAGAAGCAATTCCGGCGGAATGCGGAAATGTGTTCCGGCTGTGAATTCGGAGATGCAGCTTTTTCAGATAGGGGAAATCTTCAGCAACGGATTCCAGAAAGGTGAATATTTTCTTTCCGAAATAAAGGTTTTCCTTGTCTTCAAAATAAAATTCGAACGAAATATTACCGGGTTCAGGTGATTGAAAATAATTAACCGACGTTTCGGTAAATGATTTCGACAACGTCATACTGAGTGAAGGACTGGACGGTATCTGAAATCCCTTTTTCCCCCAGTACTTAATTAATGCAATATTGCTTGGGCTACGCCAGGATACTGTTCCTTTGGAAAAACGGGGGACCTTAAAATTCTGTCGTTGGTCGTTTTCCGCCATATTGCGAATTATTTGGCACCAACCAGCGTATTGGAATGACGGTAAACTATCTCATCGAACGAAAACATGGTATGAAACCCTTTTTCATCCAGATATTTTTCGAGCTTAATACGGTCGCCTCTCCAGGTCATCATCACAAAATCGCCGCCCCAGGCACCCAAAGATTTTACCGTCCCCTCAAAACCAGGGAATTTTGATTCGCCGATGGTTTTTGTTTTCAGAACATTCGAAATAATCTGTTCGTGTTCCCTAATGGCATATTCAAAATCGCCGATGCTGTGTGCAAAAACGATTTCCTCTGTCAACTCCGAGATGCGTTCAATTTCGTGTGCTCTCGATTTCAACATTGCATTAAAAGAACTGATGCTTTTTTTGGTACATTGTTTTTTGCCCAAATACACGAAATAAATCTGGTTACGAAATTCAGGGCTAAAACTTACAGGCGTAATTTTTACATTTTCGTTATCAAGCTGGTAGAGAATTGGTCCGCGGGCCCTTGCACAGGCTACATCAAAACCTGATCCCTGTGACGTTTTCCGGTGCAAAGTCATGGCATCCACACCAAACCAAAGGGCAATATTTGATAAAAGCGACGAACTGCTCCCTAATCCCCATGCCGGATTGAAATTCATTTTCGTTATCACCTCAAATCCTTTTTGATTTTCGAGCAGACCGGGATTCAATTGGTTTGCAGCCGACAGCAGACTATGTAAATTAAGTGCTTTTTCGGTGTCGCCGGTATCGATAATTTCGAGATTATCAGGCGAAAAACGAGCTTCAAACCACAAATCGTCTAACACAAAACTTTTCCAGTTAATCGATCTGGTTCCATGATTAAGATGCAACACCTGCATCGATTGACCAAATTTAAGCGGAATGGCAAAAGCCAGTGCACCCTTCAAAACGAGGTACTCGCCTGAAATCAGAAATTTACCGTTTGAATAATATCTTTGAAAATCCAAGTTTCAACAATTTACGATTTTTTCTTTCCTGAGGTCAGAAATAAATCTGGTTACAGTATGATAAGAAATTTTACGTGACGAAAAATATTCGACTGCTTTATCCTTTTCATTTTCGGTGCTATTTAGTGAGTTCAGGATATTCAGCAGGTGCATTTTCATATGTCCGACCTGGATTCCTTTTGTAGTAAGCGATTTGAGGGCACCAAAATTATTGGCAAGACCAACCGAAGCAGCAATCATCATTAAAGTTTCTGCCGAAGGATTACCAAGCAATTCGAGCGAAAATTTCGCCAGGGGGTGAAGGGAAGTCAGTCCACCGATTGTTCCCATCGAAAGTGGCACCATAAGGCTATATCTGAATTTACCATCCGCAATATTTACATCGGTCAAACCACGGTATTTTCCGCTTCGTGAAGCATAAGCATGACCACAGGCTTCGATGGCTCTGAAATCGTTCCCTGTTGCCAGCGCGATCGCATCGATGCCATTAAAAATCCCTTTGTTGTGTGTAGCTGCACGGTAAGTGTCAACCTGGGAAATGCGAACTGCTTTCTCGAATTTCCAGGCAAACTTTTCCGGGTTGTCGATATCACCGGCCTTTCTCAGGCATTCGATATCACACTCAATCTCGGTTTTCACCAAACACTCCGGCGTATAATTCGATAAAATCGCCATGATGATATGACAGGCTTTTTCTTCGCCTGTGTAAAACTCATTTTCCGCAAAATGTTCTTTCAGGATATTACCAAATTCTTCGAGGCATGAATTGATGAAATTTGCCCCCATGGCATCTTTGGTTTCAAAAGTTGCCCTGAGTTGGTAATAATTCTCAATTTCATCGCTCATTTCAACCAACTCAATATCGGTGATGCCACCTCCGCGTTTTTGCATATTGGCCGTGATGTGCTCTGTCCCTGCCAGCAGATCTTCTTTTAAATGAGGCAGAAAGGCCTGCAATTTTTCAATTTCACCTTTCCAGATGAAATGCACCTGACCAATTTTTTTTGTCGAAATCACCTCTGCCTTAAAACCACCTTTTGGTGCCCAGAATTTCGCGCTATTAGAGGCGGCAGCAACCACCGAGCTCTCTTCGATGACCATCGGCACAAGGTACATCATATCGTTGATCAGGAAATTGGGGGCAATGCTGAAGGGGAAATAAAAATTGGAAATGGTGTTTTCGCTGAATTCGTCGAAAAGTTTTTGTTTTTCCGGATTATCGTGCCAATAACTTTTAAGTTCGGCAACTATCTCAGACGGAAATTTGAACCTCTTTGAAACCAGCTCAATCTTCTCATTTTTATCCATCTTTGAAAACCCGGGCAAAATTTTATTTTTTTGCATGCTCACTTAAAAATTTGACGCAAAAGTATAAAAATGATATTTCTAAAAATTAATAAAATCGAAAACTGCCTAAAGTGCTCAAGAAGCGTGATGAATTTCAGAGAAATTAATGTATTCAGCTTTTAAAATTCAAGTTATGAAGTTGGCTTTTTCCGGAGGATCACTTTTAATGCTTCTTTCCGGCTTAATGGCTGAAGCTGATGGGAATCAACAAAGCCGCAAACAGTAACCGGATCGGTCTTTGAATATTCACGAAGCACCCATCCTATGGCCTTGCGGATAAAAAACTCTTTCGAATCTTTAAGTTTCTCAATCAAAACAAACAAGAGTTCAGTGTCGGTGTTCTTTTTATATTTTAGCTGAAAAAGCAAAGCCGAACGTTGTAACCAAATGTTGCCGGAGTCCATCCATTTTTTGGTGTACACCGGGATGAGTTCGGGGAATCGCTTAAAATGAGCGCCAACAAGGTTTGCAGCAATAAAATCAACGGTATCCCACCATGATTTTGTAACAATCATATACTCCATCGTCTCAATAAAATCAACATTCGTTTTCCTGCTGTATTTATCGGACAGGGCCATACCAAAATGCTGGAATTCTCTTTCGGATTGTTCCCAGAACTCTTTAATCAGATTTGTAAGCTGGCCTATTTCCGGCAATCCATGATCGTTCAGAAAATCCTTCCTGATTTGAAGCTGCTCAGGAGCTTTGATACCAAAAAAAGGATACTGGTTCCGCATGTATGCATTCATCTGAAGTGCAAAGACCGGATTGGCATTTTCGATGAACTTTTGCCGGAGATCTTTAGTAAATTGATCCATACTGTTTTAAGTATTTTCAGTTTATCAACACTTTTTTGGTGGCAATGATCTCATTATTTTTCCCAATGAATTTAAAGAGGTACAGACCTTCCGGCAATCCGCCGGTTTTCCATTTATAGCTCTGTTTTGAGCCTGTTACACCAATGGAATCGACGATTTGACCTGACGAATTAAAAATTCTGATCAGTTCAGGTAAGATCATGGTAAATTCAATTGTCACTTCCTTATGCGCCGGATTTGGATAGATTTCTATCCGATTTTCATCAGCGATTTCTTTATCAGAAACGCCAACAAAACTTTCATCCCAGACGGCAAGTGTGAATTCTCCAATTTGAACATGAGGCACTTCGATGTAACCAATGTATTGATTTCCGGTTTTTGTAAAATCAACCTCCTGCCAGTCGGATGCCCGGCTGGAACGATAAAGAATGATTAACGAATCGTTCACATTGGTCATCAGCGTATTATCGAGATAATTAAATTTGCTGTAATAAAAGCTGCCCGTTGCATCGAATCCCTGAGGAAATATCCCATCCACACGCCAGTGCCGGTAGTCGGACAACCGGAGGCCTTCAACCGGATTCTTAAGCGAATCAGGTGCCACCCAGCGATGAGTAATTCGCACAAAAGCCGAATCTCCTTCAGGCAAGTTAATGGTATTGATTTTAGCATAAGTATCCGTAAAATTTAACAATCCGGTACTTTTAATAACCTTGTCTTCATCAGTTGTGGCGTCAGCAACCTTATCATTGAAATCCATCATGGCAATTTTTGGTTCGAAACCAATAGTAAACTGCTCCACCCCATGTTCGCCTGAAAATTCCATCAAAACGCTCTGCCTGTTCCAGTCGTCATCCATAAAAGTAACTTCAACTTTATTTGAATTGGCAAACGTGCTGACCCCTTTCAGTTTTTGTTTTGCATAAACAGTCACCAGGAAATTACCTCCGTTAGGAACCACTGCAAATGAGTCAACTGAAAACTCGGGAAATCCCGGTGAAAAGACCCATGCATCGAAGAAATCAGTCAGGTCGATACCTGAATTATTGCTCAAGAAATCCCTCAATTCGACAGTTGATGCGTGATTAAACTTAAATTCTTCAACATACGCTTTTACGGCCTGGAAGAATAAATCATCTCCCATGTAATTTCTTAAAGTGTGGGTTACGATACCGCCTTTCTGGTAAACCGTTGTACCATAGGTATATTCGGTTGGAATACCGTAAAGTGGCAAATAACCTCCATCCTCGATGTGTGCCAGATGCAAAACATCCTTATGCTTTTGACGCATGTTTGTACGATACGCCTCCGGACCATAAAGATATTCGCGGTACAACGATTCGCAAAACACGGCCCAACCTTCGTTAAGCCACATATCTTCGGCTGATGCACAGGTAATCAGATCCCCGAAATACTGATGCGAAAGTTCATGAGCAAACAGCCATTCGTTACTCAAATTACCGGTTATTGAGGAGTTTGGATAGGCAATATTGGTGGTATGTTCCATGGCCCCCAGGGCGGTTCCTACATATCCGACACGCTCCCAACGATATGGCCCGAAATAATATTCGTAGGCTTCCAGAACGGGGATCAGTGTTTGAAACGAGCCATAAACTTTGGCGCTGTCAACCGGGCGGACAAAAATTTCAACCGGAATGTCAGCTCCGGTCATCGACGGGAATGTGTCCGACACTTCGGCATAATCTCCGATGGCCACCGATGCAAGATAAGTAGGGATATCGTTATGGAGTTTCCAGTGAAAAGTATGTGTTCCGTTTCCATTGTCGATCACCGAAATACGGGTACCCCCGCAAACCGCTTCTTTCGGATCGTCTAATGTAACAAACACATCATAAAATGCACGGTCAAGAAAATCATCGATACAGGGAAACCAGGCTTTTCCAAGGTTATGTGGATCTGAAACGAAACCCACGCCGAGGTTGAAGGCATAGGTTCCACTAAAGTGAAATCCGCCCCACGACTCATGAAAAGGCATGCCATGATAGGAAACTTTTACTTCAACCTCATCGCCGGTATTGATATTTGCCGGCAACGGGATGTATAGCCATGGGCTGTTGTGAACAAAACCACTAACCTGGATATTGTCTACAAACACTTCATCCACCGTGAGATCAAGTAACTCAAGTGTAACATGATCCAGATTATCAATTTTCGATATAAGATGAACGATCGTTGTTGCATCGATTGTTTTTGCAGTGGTGTTGATTTCATTGAGGTGAATTTCATAACTCAGTGCATCAAGCGTATCACTCAGCATCGACCGTCGGAAACTGAATGATCCATTGTGCGAATTAAAATTGTCTTGTGATAACAGCTGAATAGGCAATATGATCAGCAGAACAAAGATCAGATGTATTAATCGTTTCATAATTTGTAATTTTTATCAATTAAGCCGGCAAAATCTGGCATGTATGTATTGTCGATAAATATTTTTACTTTGCCATATCAGCGCTCAAAGTTACAAGAAGTTTTCATGTCCACATTCGAACAACAAATGTATTCATTTGGACACAAAAAAAACCTTCAATTATTTTGTAAATTTTTTGGCACTGATTTACAATTCCTTATAAAGGTGGCATGTTTTTAGATGAATTGGTGCACCAAAGAAAAATAATACATTTGCAAAATATCAATCCCTGAAGGGAGCAATCAAAATGCAACAGGATATGAAAAAAGAACACATGATCAGAAAACTATTCGTAACAGTGGTTTTTACAACTTTAATGGTGATATCTCTCGGCACTCAAGCCCAGGGTAGAATATGGACCCTTGAAGACTGCATCAACTATGCCATCGAAAACAACATTCAAATCAAACAAAGTGAGCTGGGAATCGAAAATACGAAGATTAATGTGCTGGAAGGTAAGTTGGGACTGCTACCCAGCATTAATGGAAGTAGCTCATACAGCTATGCCTGGGGTAGGGTTCTTGATCGCAGTAACTATGTTTATATTAACCGGGAAACAAAACAGGCATCTTTTGGTTTGGATGCTAACGTCCTGTTATGGGGCGGCCTCCAAAACTTCAATACCATCAAAAAGAACAAGATAGATTTTCTTTCGAGCCAGTTTACAGCCGATAAGATGAAAGATGATATTTCATTGATGCTGACCCAGGCTTATCTTTCGGTACTTTTTAACAAAGAACTACTAAGTGTAGCCCGTAAACAGGTACAAATTACACAGGAACAAGCCGACCGGACGGGCAAAATGGTCGAAGCAGGAACCCTTGCCCGCGGAAGCCTGCTTGAAATACAGGCGCAGGTAGCCAAAGAAGAGATAAATGTGATCAGTTATGAAAATTCACTCGGACTGGCTTACCTGGATTTGCTTCAAATCCTGGATCTTCCTGCAAATTCCGATTTTGATATTGATATCCCGGAATTAAATATTGAGATCGCCCTCAATTTGCTCCCATTATCAGATGTTTATGATTTTGCAGTAGCAAACCAGCCTATTATAAAAAGTGGAGAACTAGCTGTTGAAAGTGCATATAAAAGTGTTGCCATAGCAAAAGGCAGGCTCAGTCCAACGCTCAGCATGGCAGGTGGCTGGAGCACTAATTATTCTAATCAATATTTCTTAACTGATCCTATTACAGGAGTGCCTACAGGACGGATACCGTTCGGTGATCAGTTTAAGGATAACCAAAGCCGCTATTTTGGTTTCTCCCTCAATGTTCCGATATTCAATGGCTATCAAGCCTCATCAAATATAAGCAGGGCAAAAGTAGCAGCTGCCAATGAAGACTATAATTTTCAGCTTACCAAAAATACTTTGCGTAAAAATATTGAACAAGCCTATAATGATGCACAGTCGGGATACAAAAGCTATGTGGCTACCGAAAAATCGCTCAAATCGTTCGAGGAATCTTTCAGATATACCGAACAAAAGTTTAATGTGGGCTTGTCGAACTCAGTTGATTATAACTTAGCAAAGAGCCAGCTCACTGCAGCACAATCGGAGTTATTGCGCGCAAAATTTGACTACATTTTCAAGACAAAGATTCTCGATTTTTATATGGGCAAACCCCTTACTTTAGATCGATAGTTTTTCAGAAATCGGATCCGTTGTTATTCAAAATTACCAGGTTTGTAAAACACATAAATCAGATATTATCCATCCGAATCAAAAGGATGTAAGACATTGTTAATCATCAAAGGCAGGAATTGGACAAAATAATGCCAATAGATGAAGGTTTTCTTTATACTTTTGAACTTGAATTTTTTACTATCGGTTTTTAAATCAATTTGCCGATAAAACAAACTATCAAATGAAAAAAAAGCAAATAATCTGGATTGCAGCAATTGCAGGTGTAATCATCATTGTGCTTGTAATCCTGAAAGTTAAAGGTGTGATCGGTGCTGAAGAAAAAATAAAAGTTTCCACCGAATTGGCAACAACAAGAACCTTAATTGAATCTGTTTCGGCAAATGGGAAAATCCAGCCAGAAAGGGAAGTTAAAATCACGCCTTATATTTCGGGCGAAGTGGTTGAATTAAATGTTAAGGAGGGCGATGAAGTTACAGAAGGAACGCTGTTAGCCAAGATTGACCCCGAAATTTACCGTTCGACTTATGAACGTGCCGAAGCCGGGCTCCAATCCCAAAAGGCAAGCTTAGCCAACTCAAGGGCTCGCTTGGCACAATCGCAGGCTCAATTTACCAATGCCGAGCTTTCGTTTAAACGGAACGAACAACTCTGGAATCAAAAGGTAATTTCGGATTCCGATTTTGATGCTGCAAAAGCACAATATGAAGTTGCTAAAGCGGATGTAAAAGCTGCTGAAGAAACCATAAACGCTGCTGAGTTTCAGGTTGCAAGTGCCGAAGCTTCCCTGCGCGAAGCTAAAGAAAATCTGACCAAAACCGCTATTTATTCACCGGCCAACGGAACAGTTTCCAAACTGATTGTCGAAAAAGGTGAACGTGTTGCCGGTGCATCCCAGTTTTCGGCAGGTACCGAACTTATGCGGATTTCAAATCTGAATTCGATGGAAGCAGTTATCCAGGTTAATGAAAATGATATTGTAAGGGTTCATTTGGGCGACACCAGTCTTATTGAAGTTGACGCTTACCTGAACCGTAAATTTAAGGGGCTTGTTACCGAGATTGCCACTTCAGCAGATGTTGCAGGCGTCAGTGCGGACCAGGTTACCAATTTCCAGGTTAAAATCAGATTACTCCGTGATTCGTACCAGGACTTAATTCCATCGGATAACCCGGCTTATTCGCCTTTCAGACCCGGAATGTCCACTACTGTTGACATTCAGACCGAAACCGAGAAAGATGTGTTGACCATTCCGATCCAGGCTGTTACGACAAGAAGCGACAGCACCGGGAAAACCGTCGGGAAGAAAATTGACCTGGATGAGAATTCTGAAAATAAAGAAGAAAACAAGAAGGTTGACACCCAGGTTACCGAGTATGTTTTCATATTCGACAACGGTATAGCAAAAATGGTTCCTATAAAATCGGGAATCCAGAACAATACTTATATTCAAATCCTTACGGGTCTTGAAGCCGGACAGGAAGTCATTGTTGGCCCTTACCGTGCTGTTTCCAGAACACTCAAAAATGGAGATCAGGTAGAGAAAGTGTCGAAGGACAAACTTTTCAGCGAAGAATAGAAATTTGTAAGATGTTAATTACAGGTGTTCGATAATCGATTATTGAACACCTTATTTTTTTCGAGAGATGGCCAGAATATTACATATCGAAACAGCGACTCAAATTTGCTCGGTTGCATTGAGTGAAAACGAAACAATTCTTTCATCCCGCGTAAGCGTCGAAAAAAATGCCCATTCCAGTATTTTAACCGTATTTATCGCTGAAACCTTTAACGAAACAGGCATCAGTACGCATAACCTTGATGCAATTTCGGTAAGTATGGGGCCCGGATCTTACACAGGACTTCGCATTGGGGTTTCCACGGCCAAAGGTTTGTGTTATGCATCTGATAAGCCACTCATCGCTGTTAGTACCCTTGAAGGGATGGCTTCAGGAATGATCAGGATGGTTTCCGGAAAGTTGAAAAACCTGACGGATTATTTATTTTGTCCGATGATCGATGCAAGGCGAATGGAAGTATATTCGGCAATTTTTACTTCTCAAATGGTTCAGGCACGGGAAACAAAAGCCGAAATCATCGACGGGCAATCGTTTACCGAATTATTAATTCAAAAGAAAATGCTGTTTGCAGGTGATGGTGCTGAAAAGTGCAGGCCTTTTCTCACTGGGAATCCAAATGCGGAGTTTCTGGATGATTTTGTACCATCAGCTAATTACCTCGTCGAAATTGCATACCGGAAATTTAAAGAAAATAATTTTGAAAATGTGGCCTACTTCGAGCCATTTTATTTAAAGGATTTTATTGCAGGGCCCCCAAAAGTGAAAGGGCTTATTTAGTTTTACAGTTTGTAGGTGACTCCTGTAAAGAAGGAAACCGAATAGGGATGATACTTAAGGCCGCTGTTGCTGTTAATGGGTGATAAGGAATATTTAAAAAGCGGATCCAGATTGATTGATACCTTAGAAGAAAGGGAATATTCGATGCCTAAACCCATCACACTATTGTAAATCACCGGCTTTATATTCTCGGTATAACCGGTTTGTACTTTTTCGCCATCAACATTAAAATACGACCTGTTATTCACGAGAATCCCGGGGCTTAAACCGCCGGACAAATTAACCGAAAACCTGTTTTTTAACAATTTGTATTTTAAAACGAAGGGTACCTCCAGGTAATCGAAGTTCTGAACGAAACTACCATTTACCAGATAATCGCCGGGAACCGAATCTTTTGTATTGTCGATTTCGCGAAGCATTACCTTTTCAAATTTCTGTGGGTTGATGGTGACTGTACCGCTGGAACTGGATAATTTGTAAAGATACTGGCTGTCGGGGCTGTCGTAAGCAACCACATCGTTGTTAACCTGCCCAATTCTTGAGAGATATAAGCCTGATGCTAAACTCAGGCGGTCGTTAAAACCATAATCAAGACTGATCCCTCCGGCAAAAGCCATCAATCCAGCTTCGGAATTGTTATAATAACTCTGGTCGACCCGCTCGTCGGGAGTCGAAAAACCCTGGCCACTAAGTGTCCGGAATGAATAAACCGGCGAAAATTGCCCACCAACACTCCATTGCTGGGGTTGTGCTGCTTTTGATTTATCGATAATTTCATAGGCGAGGGCATCATCATTTCCAACGAGTAGCTGATGAAGCATTTCGGGAGACATTATTTCAGGTTCTGCAATCTTCTTATCCTGCTCCAAAGATTCTGGTAAAACCCTCATTTCATCAACATTTTGGGCAGTGCCGGTTGTCTCATCTCCGGCAGGTACCACGCCGGTTTTCAAATTATTTTCCTGCTCAGCTGAAACCAATTGTTCCTGTTCCTGTCCTGTTCCACTTCCTTTCTTCTCAACATCAGGTTTAATCTGATTTTTGGCAATCAGAGAAGGTTCAATTTTTTGGATTTCATGATCAGATGAAATAAATTCTGATTTTTCAGAATTTGATACTTTATTATTTTCGGCAGGCAATGTCTGGCTGCTTAAATTTTCGATAGGCTTTTCAGGAGCAGGCTTCTGTACATCAATTTTGGCAACTTCCGTTGCAGGGACTATGATTTCTGGATTTTTAAACTCCGACCAAAAATAACCTGCTGTAAAAGCAGTCAACAATAAAAGCGACGCTGCTGCAAGCCTGAAATACATGAACGGCCTCCGTTTTTTCGACGGTTCCAAATCAGTCTGAAGCCTTTCCCAGGCACCAGCCGGGGCTTTGGCTTTATAGCCGGATAAATAATCCTTAAAAAATTGATCGATATGTTTCCTGTCGTCAGCCATTCAAAGTTTTGGACGAGATATAAAAATACTGTTTTACTTTTTTCTGCAATATAGCCCTGGCCCTTGCCAGGTTTGATTTTGAAGTCCCTTCAGAAATTTTCATCATTTCAGCGATTTCTTTGTGTGAATAACCTTCGAGTGCATAAAGGTTAAAAACCATCCTGTATTGCGGCGAGAGTTCCTGCACCAGGCTAATTAAATCATCTGCCGAGATATTGCTGATAATATTTTCCCTTTCGATGTCGCCGGCAGATTCGTAACCATCACTATCGAGTACGTAAAGCGGGCTTTTTCTCCGAAATTTTTCCAGGGCGGTATTTACCATAATTCTCCTGATCCATCCTTTTAGAGAACCTTCGCCTTTAAAACTGGCAATGTGCTGGAATACTTTTAAAAACCCTTCGTGCAGTGTATCTTCGGCCTCAGTACGATCGGGAGAATAATACAGGCAAACCCCAAACATATCATCGGCAAACATATTAAACAAAGCCTGTTGAGCCTTATTATTACCGTCGATACATCCTTTTATGATTTCCTGCTGATTCAATTCGAATTTTATTAGGCCAAGGTTTTTTACTCAAACCTGATCATACACAAAGTTATTCAAATCATTCAAAGAACGTTTTGCAGCATTTAATATTAGATGGTGAAACAAAATAAATGGTTGCGTTAAGAAAGGTATTAAACCATAAAAACAGAATATTCCGGCCGGGATGACGTTTTCAATCTCTTGTGATGTAATAATGGAACAAAAAAATATTTACGCAAATTACGCAACCATTTTTAAACCTTCTTCATCTTAATATCATAAGCAACAAAATTTATAGATTTATGACAACTATCAGATATTTACTTTTAAGCCTTGCCAAAAAAAACCGGCTTCACCTGAATCCTAAGGTTGCTTTTTACTTTTTATTGGTTGCTTTTGTTATTTTATTACTTGCTACCGAAAGCATAATCAAGCAAACTTTCGTACCGCTATAGGTTTTTTAACAAAGTTTTTTTTCATGGTTTTTGTTTGAGTTAATTAACTGTTTTGATTTTGAAAATTTAGCCGCCAAACTGGGAATTGGGCGGCTTTTTTAATGTGAAAACCGTAAACCGGCAGGCAACTCAAAAAGATGAAGAATTGATAAACTGGAAAATTTCCACAGGATTTTAATACATCTTAATGTTTCTGTTCCCATTATTGTTTCTGTTCCCAGGATCACATTCTTCATTTGCTAAAACAATTATCACAACTTCTCTTCAAACATTTTCCTCATCAGCACGGCACTCGATGCAATCACAAAGTCATTTTTCTTGATAAGCTTGTTCAGTTCGGCAATGTTGTACCCGGTAGATACCGAATGAATAATACCGATTCCCCGCTCTTTGAGAAACTCGATGGCAAACGCTTCCAGCATTTCAGCAAACTGATTGTGATCGCGGTTCTTTGCAATGCCGTATTGGTAATAGTGGGCTTCTTTTGCCGAAAGAAATGCCCCGGAACGATAAGCAATCAGCTGACCCGTCTCAGAGTTAAACAAACCTAAAAGAAATTCCTTTGGGTAGCTAAGGAACGACTTTCGCAAGTTTGCGATGAGGCGATCTATCGAAAACTGATGACCAATCAGCGGATCATTTGAAAACCGGTCGAAATTTTCAGACGACATCAGTATTCTGACGGCCCTTTCGTATTGTTCCTCCTCTCCGATCAATTCGATCTTAAAGGGGAAAAACGAACGGGTGCTGATATCCACATCAGCAGTATTAAGTCGTGTACGGATCCTAAACTCGCTAAAAGTGTATCCGCGAGCTTCCAGTTGATGAATGGAACGGAGGTCGGTAGCATTGACCTCACAAAAAATGTAAGCCGGATTATAGTCAGAGATGATACCGGCCTCTGCGTTAAAAATTTCATCTGCCGATTCCCACTCATGAATTCGCAACATGTTTCGTCCCATGAGTTTTGATTCGGTTTTTAAAACATTGATTTGCATGGTCTGATTCTTTTTAAAAAATGAACCCACAAAGGTAATCCATAGCACCGACAAATCGTAGTTCTGTGTTCTGATATTTCCATAAATAATTGTAACAATTTCTGCATCTGTTTCGTGTCATTATTATGAGTAAGCTTTCTGATCAAAATAGTTGCGATTGCTCCTTAAAGTAAAATTTCTATTCAACAGATTTGTATTTCGCTCAAATCATTAAAATTTCTGCTTTTCTTATGTCACCAACATTGTATTCATCACCGGGCAGAGATAAATATTTCTAATTGGCAGAAAATTTCTATTATTGTTAAAAATTTAGCAACAATGGATTTTACGATATTAAAACTGAAAATTGAAGAAGGTTTAGCCCACGTAACCATTAGCCGGCCACAGGCATTAAATGCACTCAACACCCGGTTTTTTAATGAGATGGATGCGATGATCGAAAAAATCGGTCAGATGTCCGGGGTTAAAGTGATGGTAATTACCGGCGAGGGCAAAGCTTTCGTTGCCGGTGCCGACATTGCCGAAATGGTCGATAAAGACCAGGAACAAGGTTCTGCTTTCTCACTGCTCGGGCAAAATACATTCAGAAGTCTCGAAAAAATGGAAATCCCTGTAATTGCTGCCATCAACGGCTTTGCCCTGGGTGGAGGCCTTGAACTTGCAATGAGCTGCGATTTCAGGATTGCCAGCACAAAAGCAAAATTCGGTCAGCCGGAAGTTAACCTTGGTTTAATACCAGGGTATGCCGGAACACAAAGGCTTCCAAGGTTAGTAGGCCTTGCCGATGCTCTTTTCCTGCTAATGACTGCAGGGATGATCGGTGCTGAAGATGCCCTCAGAATCGGATTGATTCAGAAAATTGTTGAGCCCGAAAACCTCCTCGAAGAAACAATAAAAATCGCCCAAACCATTGCATCCAAGGGCCCTTCTGCGATAAAACTAATCAAGTCAGTCGTACGGCGCGGTATGATGATGGATTTTGATCAGGCTGCTGAATTAGAATCCGTTAATTTCGGATCGCTGTTCGGCAAAGGCAGTGAGGGTGAAACCGGGATGAAAGCATTCCTGAATAAAGAACAGCCGAAGTGGTAATTATTTCTATGCCTTCCAACAACACAATGGTGTAAAATAAAAATGAAATGAATTTAGTTTTCAATTAATAAAACAATAAAAATAATATGACTTACGATCAAAGATTGCAAAATGTAAGTGTGCTGGGTGCCGCCGGAAAAATGGGGAGCGGCATACTTTTACTCACGGCCGTCGAAATGACCGACCTGAGCCTGAAACCTGAAAACAAAGGCAAATTATTTATCCTTAATGCAGTGGATATTTCGCAGGAAATGCTCACCGGCCTGATGAAATACGTAAGGGCACAAACTTTAAAAATTGCCGAAAAAAAAATGGTTTGGTTGCGCAATGTTTATGCCGACAGGAAAGACCTGATCGAAAACGGTGAGATCATTAATGAATATATTAATGATGTAATTGGTATAATCAGACCTACGACTAACATTGAGGCTGCTTATCATTCGAACTTGATTTTTGAAGCTGCAAGCGAAAACCAGGAACTCAAACGAAAATTATTCAGCCAAATCGACGAAAACAGTCTTTATAAACCCTGGTTTTTTACAAATACATCTTCAATTCCCATCAAAGTTTTAAATAATGAAGCCAACCTTCGTGGAAGAATCCTTGGTTTCCATTTCTATAATCCACCAGCAGTACAGAAATTGGTAGAACTGATAACTATTACCGAGAATAGTTGTGAGATGATCGATTTTGCAGAAGACTTTGCAAAAAGCCTGAAAAAAATTGTGGTTCCTTCAAACGATTATGCCGGTTTCATTGGCAATGGCCATTTTATGCGTGATGCACTTCATGGTATCAGTGAAGTAGGTTCACTGATGAAAAAGTTCTCTTTTGTCGAATCGGTTTACATGGTCAACAAGGTGACCCAGGATTTTTTGGTAAGACCGATGGGTATTTTCCAACTCATCGATTATGTTGGGATTGATGTGGTACGTTTTATCATGAACGTAATGAACCCATATTATAATCATGAAGACCTGCACAGTGATCTGCTCGACAAACTATTCGAAATGAATGTAAAAGGAGGTCAGAATGCAGATGGTTCCCAAAAAGATGGTTTTCTGAAATACGAAAAAAATAAACCTGTCGCCATTTTTGATCCCGAAAAGAATAAATATTTCGCTATTGCTGAAGTAACCGAAAGATGTGATGCCGCATTAGGTGCAATGCCTGCTTCCTTTGCTCCCTGGAAATCGGTGAACTTCAGTAAAAATAAAGATGCCGTCCTGATGGCATATTTTAGCGAATTAAATGGCATGAATACCCTGGGTTCCAACCTGGCAAAAAAATATAACACACGTTCCAATGAAATAGGACAGCAGCTTGTGAGCAATGGTGTTGCACACAACGATGACGATGTAAACAAGGTGATGCTCACCGGATTTTTCCATGCTTATGGCCCAATCAACAACTTTTTAAAATAAGGAGAACATACAATGAAAAAGATGAATAAAAAGATATATATGGCCGCCGGCTACAATACCATTTCGATGGGAACTGGCAGGAAAGAATTCAATCCAAAAAAGGAAAGGCCGGGCCTCGAACATTATATTTCGGAAGCGGGAAAAGGGACGCTGGCACAGGTTGGAGGCGCTCAGAACATCGACGAAAGTGTGATCGGGAACTTTATGGCATCACGCTTCAATAAGCAAGGTCACCTGGCAGGTTTTATCCCGATGATTGATGAAGGATTGAGATTTAAACCAAGCATCAGGGTTGAAGCCGCATGTGCTTCAGGCGGAATGGCGCTCATTACAGGAATTAAAAGCGTTCTGGCTGGAGCCGATGCAGTAATGGCACTTGGCGTGGAAGTCCAGAATACGATGAAAGCTATTTATGTTGCCGATGTTTTGGCAGGTGCCGGATGGTTTCAAAAACGCAAAGATGGTCATGCTTACTTTTTTCCCGGGCAGTTCAGCGACCGCGCTGGCGCCTATTTTGAAAAATATGGCCGTGAAAAAACCAGAAAAGGTCTGTCGCGCTGGTACAGAAACTCAATTGAAAATGCCCGGCTTTGTCCAACAGCACAGGAGTTTCATAATACAACTCCCGATCCGGAAACGACCTGCTATAAGATGGAGCCAAACGGAAAAAGTTTCCTTGATAATCTAAATGTTTTGGATTGCTCAAAAGTTTCGGATGGCGCATCTGCTATCGCAATACTATCGGAAGAAGGCCTTGCCAAATGCGGAATCGCCAAAAAAGAGGCAGTCGAAGTTATTGGTTTTGCTACTTCAGAACGCGACATCACCAAAAACCCGACTGACCCTACTGTAATGGAAACCATCAAAGATGCAGCGCATAAAGCCTTGACCAATGCCGGAATCACCATCAACGATCTCGCCACCATCGAAACGCACGACTGTTTTACCATTGCCGGCATCCTGGCTGTTGAAGCGCTTGGCTTTGCAAAACCCGGCGAAGGAGCCGATTTTGTTTTCGAAGGCAACACCGCCCGAACCGGCAAAATCCCTATGAATACCACCGGAGGACTCGTTGGTTGGGGACATCCGACAGGCGGAACCGGCGTACACCAGGCTGTTACAATCTGGGAGCAACTCACCGGCAAAACCGGCGCAGCCCAAATCGAAATCCCCGCAGGCAAACCTTATGGAATGACCATCAACATGGGTGGGGACGATGTTAGCGTGGTGGCGATTGTTTACAGGAAGAATTAAAATTAATCACCTGAATTTTTTAACACCTAACAATCTTCACAATGACCGATTGTTAGGTTTTTCTTTTCTTAACCGGTATTTTTTTTCGATATTTGCACGTAAATTACAAATTCAATTATTCTGAATCTTTTAAAGCAAACTTCTATTTTAGTTTATGAAAAATTACCTGATTTTGTCGCTGTTGGTGGTTTTCACGCTTTTTTCAAATCTTTTTGCTCAGAAACACCCCGAACAATTTAACTCTACAAAATTCTCAACAAAAAGTTACTTGATTATTGATCAAATAATTAAAAACAAGCAAGCAAGCAAACAAATCAACAATCCTGTAAACCTCAACAATCCTAATAAAAGGCGTATCCAACCCGGCCAGTTTACTCGTGGTAATTTTCTAAAAAGCAAAGCTAACACCGACGAGCTTGTTTATTTTTATGACAGCGCTTTCCTTTACACAACTAATGGCGACATCACAAAACTGTCGTCGTTGCGCGATGCCGGTGGGAATATCCTGTCGGAATTGGAGCAGATTTGGGATTTCGCGAACAGCGACTGGAGAAACACCCAAATGTATACCTACACTTATGATGACTATGGAAATGCACTTTCAGTGCTTTTTCAGAATTGGGAAACAGCGGGCAATGATTGGGTAAATGTTTGGAAATACCGGTTTACCCTTGATCAATATGGAAACAGGATAACTGAACTCGAACAGATTTGGAGTACCGAAAGCAACTGCTGGATAAATTACATGAAAGGCAACCTCACTTACGATAATTTTGGATTAATCACTTCCTATCTTGAGGAGGTTTGGGAAACCAGCAGCAGCAACTGGATAAACAAGCGACAATTCAGTTTTTCATACAATACCTTCGGTCAATATCTGTCAGAACTTTCGCAGGATTGGAGTGTTGCAAACAACGACTGGATAAACAATGAAAGATATACTTATACCTATGATGAAACGGTGAATTTACTTTTGTATCTCTTTGAAACATGGGATATAGCCGGCAGTACCTGGCAAAACAACATGAAATTCATTTACACTTATGATGTCTCCGGATATATGCTATCCGAAATCGGGCAGTACTGGGAACCGGAAATGAATAATTGGGCTAATGGAAAAAAAAATACATTCACCAACGACGAATCGGGAAACATTATCTCCCAACTACTCCAATATTGGTATATTGGAAGCAGTTTATGGGAAAATGAAGCGAAAGGCGACTTCACTTATAATTCCAATGGAAATTTACTTTCATCGCTCATACAGGTCTGGGACAGGACTAACAGCAGATGGGTTTTTAGTTCAAAAACCAATACCACTTATGACATCTCCGGGAATGAACTTTCGACGGTTTTAAAGATGTGGGATCAGGTTGGTTGGATGAACACATCAAAATATGAGTACCAGTATGATTATGAAGCAAAGAAAGTTGTTGGTTTATATTATGAATGGGACGAAGACTGGATTCCGGCAGATGCGAACATCTACATTTCGATTTTTAATAACTACTTTTATAATGAATACGAAACCAACAAAATCGAATTTTACTATTCCGCTTACACTTCAGGAATCGAAGATAACGCTGGCAAAGGAAATTATACATTTGAAGTTTACCCCAATCCTGCCGGAACCCCTATCACCATCAAATTAAACTCAAATGTTCCGGTCTCTGGAAACCTATTGATTTACGACCAGTTTGGGAGACTGATAAATGAAATCCCTGCAAACCATTTGAATTCTTCTGGAAATGACCTTTCGATTGATGTTTCCTTTCTGGCAGCTGGTATTTACTTAGTTAAATTGAATTGTGGCGGGTTTTACGAAACTCAAAAACTGATGATTGCAAAATAAAGCTGGACCTGACTTGCCCGCAAAAGAGACAGGTTAAATTTTCATGTAAGGAAACATAACAGGTTTGCGAAAACTGTTAGGTTTTTTCACAACTTTGCTTTTCCAAATCTTTCGATTTTTCTAATCATATGAAAAACTGACTTAATGAACTGATTTATGAAAAAAAACCTAATCTTTTCTTTATTGCTGATTTTCACGGCACTTTTTACAACGACTTTTGTGCTCGCCCAAATCCAGACAAAATACATGCTTCAAATACCTTATGATGGAATGATGAACGCCCGCTTTCAAACCATCAATAATAATGATGGCCGAATGAATTTAGGGGAACGTTCCTCACAAAACACCAAAAACCAACAAAATCTTCCGGACAGGGTTTTCAAGAATAATCCACGGGAAAATTTAAAAAACGGAGACGCACTGATTTATGAATACGACAGCATTTATTTGTATAAAAGTGCCAATAATTTTTTACGTGAATTCGCTACCCGCGATGCCTCCGGGAAACCTCTTACAACATTGTAGCAGGAATGGTTGCCAGAAAACAATACCTGGCAAAACTCTTCTAAAAAAAACTACTCCTATGATGCTTCCGGAAATCTGATTTCCAAACTTAATCAATTTTGGAATTCCGGAACCAACGTTTGGTTTGACCAATCAAAATTTGACTACACTTATGATGCAGATGGTAACATGTTATCCAGCATCTGTCAAAATTGGATATCCGGAGATAATATCTGGGTAAATAACTCGAAGGATAGCCTTTGTTATGATAGTTCAGGGAATATACTTTCTCAGGTCTCTCAAGTTTGGGATAATTTCAACAATACCTGACAAAACGCCTCGAAATCCGACTATACCTATAATGTTTCTGGAAAAATCCTCACTGAGCTTTCTCAAAGTTGGGACTTCTTTAATAACATTTGGCTCATGGGTGCGAAATACAGTTTTATTTACGATTCCTCAGAGAAAATTCATAGCTATCTTTATCAACATTGGGTCAATGGCAGTAACGTTTGGGTAAACATGGATCAGATTATTTACACGTATGATACCTTTGGAAATAATTTTTCGGTTGTTTACCAGTACTGGGATTTGACCAGTAGCCTTTGGATTAATGTCCGAAAATTCTCTCATACATTCGATGCCGCCGGAAATATGCTTACTGAACTGTTGCAACTTTGGAATACCGAAACCGACACCTGGGGAAACTATTCATATTTTAGTAATATCTGGGATGACTCCCAAAACCTGCTTTCAGAAACAGAGCAATGCTGGAACGCAGGAAGCAATAGCTGGCTAAACAGCTTAAAACGTGAGTATCAGTACGATTATGATAATGAAAAAATAATTGCAACTTATTATGAATGGTATGATGCCTGGGTTCCGGCTGATGGGACCATAAACATTAATTTATTTGGAAGAGACTTGTGTTCGGATTTCGGCGTTCACAAAATTGAATTCTACTACTCCACATACGTTTCAGGCATTAAAGATATGGCCGGCGAAGGAAATAATGTTTTTGAAATTTACCCAAATCCAGCCGGAAATACAGTCAACATAAAGCTCAGTTCCTCGGCTCCGATTTCCACAAGTATTCATGTTTATGATGCTTGTGGAAAACTTTTAAAAGAGATTCCGACAGGAAATTTTTCCCCCGGTGAATATATTTTTCCTATGGATGTTTCATCGTTTGAAGCTGGTTTTTACTTAGTTAAATTGAATTGTGGCGGGTTTTACGAAACTCAAAAATTGGTGATAACAAAATAAGGATGGCTTTGACCGATCCGAAAATGAGACAGGTTAAATTTTCAGGTAAGGAAACCTAACAGGTTTGCGAATCCTGGCAGGTATTACGCGTTTTGACAAACCAACCACCGGTTTTAATGTCTAGAGGACAAAATCTTTTATAATGAATACACTTTTTGAACCTTTTTGCCCCACCCTGAGCGGCATTTATTTTGTCGCTCCAGAAATGGATCCCGGCATTGTGGAATTGGCTAAATCGCAAATTCTGACAAGATAAGGGGAAATCGATACGACTATTAAAACGAATTCCCAATTGGAGATAAACACAAATTTCATATGAACCAGGGAATCTTTAAATCATTTGAAATCATTAGTTTTGCAGAAAAAGAACTGAATGCAACTAATTCTTGAAAAGCAGAAAGAAGATTTAAGGCGGATATGTCAAAATCTGAAAATTAAAAGACTTTATGTCTTTGGCTCCGCTGTTTCAGGCAAGTTGACAGAAAATAGCGATCTGGATTTTTTAATTTCATTTGACGACAACCTCACTGTTGAGGAATACACAAATAATTATTTTGCACTTCATTATCGTCTTAGAGAACTCTTTAACAGAGAAATTGACATTGTAACCGAACGAACTTTATCAAATCCATACTTTATCGAGAGCATCAACGAAACCAAAGAACTGATCTATGAAGCGTGAAATAAAAAAGTGCCTTTTCGACATAAACACGTCCATTGATTCAATTTTTGAATACCTGGGGGACAAGCGAAATTTCTTCGATTATCAAACAAACAAATTATTAAGAAGGGGCATAGAGAGGGGAATGGAAATTATTGGTGAAGCCGTTAATCGGATATTGAAAATTGAACCTGATTTTAAACTTGAAAATGCCAGACAAATTGTTGATACCAGGAATTGGGTAATTCATGGTTATGATAAAGTCGACGATGTGGTTATCTGGGGAATTATTTCAAAACATTTGCCAAAATTGAAAAAGGAAGTTGAATACCTTCTCGAAGAAGAATAAAACGCAACCAATAGCCAACATAATAAAATCATTAATGGTTTTAATAGTGTTAAAATCCTCTAAATCTAACAGGTTTGCGAATCCTGGCAGGTATTACACGTTTTGACAAACCATCCACTGGTTTTAATGTTTAGAGGACAAAATCTTTTATAATGAATAAACTTTTTGAACCATTTTCCCTGACTGGCCTGCTGTTGAAGAACCGCATCGTCATGGCGCCGATGACCCGCCGCAGGGCCGAAAATGATGAATTTGCGCCCGATGAAATGACCGTACTTTATTATAATCAGCGGTCTTCGGCAGGCCTGATCGTTACAGAAGGCAGCCAGATTTCGCCGGAAGGTTATGGTTATTCCTTTACCCCAGGCTGCTATTCACCCTCTCAAATTGCTGGCTGGAAAAAAGTAACAAATGCTGTTCATGAAAATGGAGGAAAGATTTTCCTCCAGATTTGGCATGTTGGGCGGCTTTCGCATCCATTGCTTCAGCCCGGAGGGAAATTGCCGCTGGCACCGTCGTCAATTAAACCACAAGGACAAGTGCTTACAGCAGAAGGTCATAAAGATTTCGAAACCCCAAAGGAAATGACTCAGGATGAAATTCACAAGACCATCAGGGATTTTGGGCAAGCTGCCAAAAATGCGAAGGAAGCCGGGTTTGATGGTGTTGAAATCCATGGTGCACATGGATACCTGGTGGATATTTTTATCTTGGACGGCACAAATAAGCGCAAGGATGAATTTGGCGGCAGCATCCAAAACCGCGCAAAATTCCTGTTTTTAATAATCGAAGAAATCAGAAAACACCTGGAACCCGGACAAATCGGGCTGCGGCTTTCGCCAAAATCTCACAGGCCTGATGCCAGGGATTCAAACCCAGAAAAAACTTTTGGGTACATCGTCGAAAAACTCAACGATTATCACCTGGCCTATCTTCACCTGAGCGAAATGATTTCAGCTGAAACCCGCCAGAGCTCTGATTTTAAAAGCATTGTTCCTTTTTACAGAAATCTCTGCAAAGTAACTTTGATTTCCTGCGGCGGCCATAGCCTTGAAACTGCCGAAAGTATGCTCGAAAACAACGAAGCCGATCTTATTGCCTTTGGGAAACCTTTCATTTCGAACCCAGACCTTGTTGAAAGACTTAAATCCGGGTCTCCACTCGCCGAACCCGACAAAGCGACTTTTTATCATGGCGGAGCAAAGGGTTATGTGGATTATCCGGTTTGGGAAGGATGATTTTTAAATGATTACTGAGTTTCCCCAGACA
>Ga0172370_10001862_pt1 | contig 31265 bp, 30 predicted proteins | sample LakKiv5m_FD_114538 | JGI IMG/M metagenome (GOLD analysis project Ga0172370, IMG submission 114538) | Freshwater microbial communities from Kabuno Bay, South-Kivu, Congo - kab_022012_11.5m | ecosystem: Environmental > Aquatic > Freshwater > Lake | place: Democratic Republic of the Congo...
TGGCAGTCTACAAAACGGGCAGGCAGCGCGGATACGCTGCCTTGAATTGGAAAAAGAGCGATCATAGAGGAATTTTTGCAGGTTTTCAGATGCCGCTTTCATCTACCTTCGGATGTACTGTCCGCCGGCGGGATTTTTTCCGCGAGAAGCTCCCGCTGGCGTTCGTTCGTTATCTCCCCGCTCTTGAACAGCTGAGCTGCGTTTTCAGGGGAAACATCGTTCACTTTTTTCTTCTGCGTGGTGAATATCTTCGTGACTTTCGAAACAAACGCATTGTCTTCGGGAGGTTTTTGTTTTGGGGCGGGCGCCTGTTCTGCCGCAGGTTTCGTTCCTTTCGCGTACGTTTCGAACAAAAACATCGTATCCCTCCTTGTGTTGCTCTACTTTGGCTGTCTGCGCGATATTACGGAGAATCATGTATTTAATACGTTCTGCAAAAAAAACCACCTCGAAAATTACTTCTTGAGAACGCCTTTCGGGCTGAATTATGGGCAAACCTGCGTAGTCGGCGCTGCGCAGGATTCGCGTATTGGGGCGAGTGGCGTATTATTTCGCCAAGTTTTTAGTTCATAATGACTAATTTCGTATTAAAGATTATTCTTTGTGCCTTTTTTAGCAAAAAAGCGACGAATTGTTTATAAATTGATGCAGGAGTAAATTGCCCATGCAAGAAACGCTTATCTTGGATACTACGCTGCGCGAGGGCGAGCAGGCGCCGCTCGTGCATTTCAGCGTTAATCAGGCAGTGGAGCTTGCAGGACAGATTGACCACTCTGGCGTGGATTTCATAGAAGTATCCCCGATTGTGGGCGAAAAGCAGCGGCAGGCGGCGAAGGAAATACTCGCGCAGGAGCTGCGCGCCACAGTTGTGCTCCACTGCAGAGCCAGGAAGGAGGACGTTGAATCGCTCCTGCCAATGGACCCGAAGTTCATTGCCATGTTTCTCTCCACATCCGACTTGCACCTTTCAAGCAAGCTGCACATCTCGCGCGAGTCTGCGCTCTCCCGCGCGGTTGAAATGGTGGAATTCGCAAAGTCGCACGGCCTGAAGCTGCGCTTCACCTGCGAGGACGCAACGCGTACCGACAGGGCATACCTTCTTGAAATGGTGAGAGCGGTTTCCTCCGCTGGCGCAGACAGGATTTCGATAACCGACACCGTTGGCATGATGATGCCTGCGCTCATGTTCTCGCTCGTGAAGGAGGTGCGCGCAGCCACGGGCGCAGGGATAGATTTGCACTGCCACAATGATTTGGGAATGGCTCTCGCCAACTCGCTTGCAGGCATTGAGGCGGGAGCGGACTGCATACATGCTTCGGTGAACGGAGCGGGCGAGCGCGCAGGCATCCCGAAGATAGCCGAAGTGGCGATGGCATTACAGGTGCTGTATGGGCAGAGAAAGGATATAGACATCGGGGCGCTTGCGGCGCTTTCCGAGAAATTCTCGCGGATTTCCGGGCTCCCCACCGACCCGTTCGCGCCAGTCGTTGGAAAAAACGTATTCACGCACAAAGGGGGCACGCACCTTGCAGCAGTGCTTCGCCACGGAAGTTCATACGAGGCGTATTCACCCGAGAGCGTGGGGAAGAGAAGGCGGCTTGTCGTCGGAGGATATTCCGGAAGAAATGTGCTGCATTACCTTTCAGAAACGCTTGGGATGAAAATGACCGACGCGCAGGTGGAAAAGGCGTTGTTGCGGCTCAAGGAAAAGGAGCGGGACCTGTTCGATTTCGCGCTTTAGGCGCAGGAGATGATTGCATGCAAAACGGAATTTCAGTATTCATCGGGGCAGTGACGGACGAGAAGACGAGGACTTCCGACGTGGTGCGGGCAATACGCGCAATCCGCGAGGTGAAAACGATTTACGAATTGACCGGCTCGCTCGACCTGCTCATACTCGCACAGAGCGACTCGATAAAGGAGATAAACAATCTCATAGAGGCGGTGCGCGCATGCGAAGGGGTGAGGGAAACCACCACTTACCTCGTGCTTGAGGCGACTGAGAACAAGTAACGCAAATGCAGCAAGAGTGCAACGGGCAGGCGAAAAACATGGCGGGAATGACACTGGCGCAAAAAATACTTTCAGCCCATGCGGGCAGGCAACTCGCAGTTGGCGAGATGGCAGTAATACCCGTAGATTACGTGCTTGCGCACGACACGACGACAGCGTGGGCTATTGAACCGTTTGGGCGGATTGCGCAAAAGGTGTTCGACCCCTCGAAAATATTCGTGTTCTTTGACCACGCATTCCCTGCCCCGAACCTTCAGGTGGCGGAAATGCACGGCAAGATAGAGCGCTTCTGCAAAAAGCAGGGGATAAAAATCCACCATGACGGCGTGTGCCATCAACTAATGGCAGAACGCTACACCTACCCGAACACCTTCCTGCTTGGCGCTGACTCGCACACGCCGACAGGCGGAGGAATGGGCGCGATGTGCTGCGGATTCGGCTCGACTGATGCCGCAGTTGCAATGGCAACAGGCAAGGTTTGGGTGCGAGTTCCTGAGACAATAAAAATAGAGCTTGAAGGCAAGCTCCCCTTGGAGGTTTATCCAAAGGATGTCATACTCGCCATTGCGAAGAAGCTTTCTTCCGAGGGCGCGAACTACAAGGTTGTGGAATTTGGAGGAAGCGCAATTTCCGATTTTGACGTTCCCTCGCGCATGACGCTTTGCAACATGTGCGCGGAAATAGGGGCGAAAACGGGGATAGTGCCTGCGGACGCGAGAACAAGGGAATATCTTGAGCGGCAGGGGCGCTTCAAGCCATTCGAGGAACTCCGCTCGGATTCGGACGCGGCGTTTTCGGAAGTGTTCCGCTTTGATATTTCCAAAATGGAGCCCATGCTCGCCTGCCCGCCGGACATAGACAATGACGTGCCGGTATCGCAGGTGGAGGGCACGCCAATAACGCAGGTGTTCATCGGCTCATGCACAAATTGCCGGATTGAGGATTTGGCGGTTGCTTACAGGATAATGAAGGGCGGGAAAGTGAAGGAGGGAGTGAAACTCATAATCACCCCGGCGAGCCGCGAAATATACGAATCCGCCCTCATCAATGGAATGCTTTTGGAATTCTCCAAGATGGGCGCGACCATCGCCCCGCCCGGCTGCGGAGCATGCCTTGGCAGGCACATGGGCGTGCTTGGGGATGACGACGTTTGCGTGAGCACGAGCAATAGGAATTTCACGGGCAGGATGGGCTCGCCTAAGGCAAAAATATACCTCGCCTCGCCCGCAGTGGCTGCGGCATCGGCGCTCGAGGGCAGGATTGCGGACCCGAGGAAATACCTGAAAGGGAATGGGAGGGCATGACGGAATGCGCGTTTGGAAATTCGGAAACTCGGTGAATACCGACCTGATAACTCCGGGGAGATACAATATCACCACTGATAAGCAGGCGCTTGCGAAAATCGCCTTCATCGAGCATCGTCCGGAATTTGCGCGCGAAGTGAAGAAGGGAGACATCATAGTGGCGGGCAGGAATTTCGGCTGTGGAAGTTCGCGCGAAACCGCCGTTACCGCGCTTTCTGAATGCGGGCTCGCCGCAATAATCGCTCCCTCTTTTGCGAGGATATTCTACAGGAACGCAATAAACAACGGGCTGCTGCTCATAACTGCGGATGAAAAATTCCTGCAGGGAATCGATGAAACGCATCAATTGGAAGTGCGCGGAGGGGAAATCATGGATTTGACGTCCGGCGCGCGCTCGCCTGCCGGCGTCTCGCCCATGCTCCTCGCCCTTCGCAAATACGGCGGCATACTGGAATTTTTGAAGTCGCACAGGATAGACGAGCTTGAGCGGATTGAGTCGTGATTGCATGAAGAAGATACTCTGCATTGAAGGAGACGGCGTCGGTCCCGAACTGATGGCGCATGCGCGGCAGACAGTGGATTCGCTTGCAAAGGTGGAATGGCTGCACGGAGAGGCAGGACTTGCCACATTCCAGAAAACAGGCACGACTCTCCCAGATGAAACAGTCGCGCTTGCGAGAGAAAGCGACGCAATTCTCTTCTGCGCAGTGACATCTCCGCCCAACATACAAAACTACAAGAGTGCAATAGTGTCACTCAGGAAGGAGCTGGACTTGTACGCGAATCTGCGCCCGTTCCGGACGCTCCCCAACGTTCCGCTGCCATTTCCTTCCCTGAATTTCGCAATAGTTCGCGAGAACACCGAGGGGATGTATAGCGGGATTGAGAAACGCGAGGGAGATGCTGCTTATGCCACACGAGTGATTACAAGAAAGGGAAGCGAGAGGATTGCGCGCTTCGCGTTTGAGTATGCGAAAAAGCGCGGCTTTTCAAAAGTCACAATCGTCCACAAGGCGAACGTGCTGCGCGTGACTGACGGCTTGTTTCTTGAAGCCGCGCGCGCGGTTGCAGCAGAATACTCGGAAATTGCCTGCGAGGATGCGCTTGTGGATTCCGTTGCCATGCGGCTGGTGAAGAATCCGCAGGAATTCCACGTAATTGTTACCACCAACCTGTTTGGCGACATCCTGTCGGACGAGTCGTCCGCGCTCATCGGGGGATTGGGGGTCGCGCCTTCGGGAAATTACGGCGAAAGGCACGCGCTCTTCGAGCCGGTGCACGGCTCCGCTCCGAAATACGCTGGCAAGGACGTCGTGAATCCGACCGGGATGCTTCTTTCAGCCGCGATGATGCTGGAATACATCGGCGAGGCAGGGGCGGCGGAGAAGCTTGCAGCGGCAGTGCGCGCGTGCTATGAATCGGGAGTGAAGACAAAGGACGTTGGCGGAGAAGCGAAGACGAGTGAAATGGTTGGAAAAATAGCTTCGCTGCTTGCTTAGCCGCTTTTCTTGCAGCCAACATCAAATATGCCCAGCTGAATCTCCTTCTTCCTCTCCAGCTGCGCGCACATCCATTCAAGAAGGATTTTCTTTGCCTTCTCGAAATCCTCTTTCCCCACTTCCACGTTTCCGATTGCGTGTGTGAGGTTTTTCGCGTTGAAGCAGAACATCGAGGAGCGCACGTTCTCGCAGTTGTGAAGGTAATATGAGTCGCTGCATGACTTGCAGCTGTCGCACTCGAAGCACCTGTTGAGGTTTTCCGAATAATAGCAGTTTATGCAGTGGAAGCACTCGAATGCCATGGATGAGCCGAACACGTGGTCTGCGTTTCGGGGCCAGAAAGAATACGCGGTATTTTTTGAGAAGGAAGTGCCGGGCGCGCGGTAGGCGTTCATTGATTCGTACTGCGTGGAGCATTCGGACACATTGACGTTCTGCCCCATGAAGTATTCGGGCGAAAGGCAGGCAATCTTCGATAGCCCTTTTGAGATTTCGGAGAATTTCAGCCCTTCTGCCTCCTTTTCGGAAAGCTTGAGCTTTTTGCCCAACTCCTCTGCTTCTGCAAGCGTCACCAGATGGTTTCGCGGATAGGAAAGGTAGCTTGCGTAATCTGCGAGCAGCATTTGCCTTTTGCTGATTATTGAATTTCCCACGTCCATTTTGATTGTGTGCGAAACAAGCCACTTTGAATAATTGCCTATTTTTCCGAGCGGCTTTCCAAAGACGAGTTGCGTTGCCTTTGCAAATGCGGATTCAATTTTTTCCATTTCGAACTTTTCCCTCTTCTCTACGGCAAGCTGGGGAAAATCGGTTTTCCCGCACGCGCCGATAATGTCAAGAAGCGAGGGAAGCGCGCGCTTCTTCTCCAGCCGCTCCGCCATTTCAGAAACAAGTGCCTGTTTTATCTGCAGGAATTTGTCCCGTGGAAGCTCCAAATTGCCGATTGCGTTTCTCAGGTTCCTTGAGTTGAAGCAGAAAAGGCAGCTGTGGGAATTTGCCATTCCGTTTATGTAGAGGCAGTCCGCACAGTTCTGTGATTTCCACGCCTCAAAGCAGCGCGAGAGTCGGTATGCTTCAAAGCCGCGCACTAGGAACTGACACTCGCCGATTGCGTCGCAGCCGAATATTGATTCGCTTTGCTTCACCCTGCCCGAATAGCAGACGTATTTTGAGTCGCTGATTATCCCCGAATCCAGCACGAAATGCGAGTCCAAGCAGTTTGAGCTTGCCTCGATGCCTGAAGAGTTTCCAAGAACCACGTTTCCGGTGTAATAGGCGCGCTCGCGAACTGCGGCAAGGAGCGAGTCCATGTCCTTTATTTCGTTTATTGAGAGGGAAGGGAAAGCGTCGAGTTTCCATACTTCGTCAAGCGAAGCGCGCTTGGAACCCGCGCAGTAATCGTTTATTGCGTAAGTGATTTCCTTGCCAGTGAGCGACGATAATGCGCGCGAGAGCGGAGGAGAAAGCGCGGAGAGCCAGCCTGCATACGAGGAAAGCTCGCCCGCAAGTTCGCGCCCGAAAATCGCCTTGCACGAAGAATTCCATTGGCGGTTTAGATGGGAGTATGCAGGGGACGCGGCAGGAGAAAGGGGCATGTGAGAATAAGAGGAGTGGAAACATAAAAGGCTGAGCCCCTCAGACCTTCCCTTCCATCCCCCTCATCGCGCCCTTCAAAATCTCAACCGACTTTTCGTAGTCCGAGAGCAGCATCACTTCGTTTGGAGTGTGGTCAAGCGACGAGTCGCCGGGTCCGTAGGCAACTGTTGGGATGCCCGCGCTTGAAGTGATGTTCATGTCCGCGCTTCCTGATTTCTTCACGTAGCGCGGGTGCAGGCCGGATTCGCGGATTGACGCGACGAGCGCGCGGCAGAGCGGATGGTTCATCGGGGTTTCCACTCCCGCGATGCTCTCGTGCACCTTGACCTCCACGTTCTGCGGCGCGAGCTTGCGGAAAGTGTCCGCCACCTTGCCAGGAGTAATGGAAGGGGGCACGCGCACGTCTATGAAGAAATCGAGCCGTTCGGGCACGACGTTGAGCGCGTCGGGCGTGCCGGCGGCTATGTGCGTGAGGTTGAGTATGACGTTGTCGAACTTGTTCTTGTGGAGCGGATAAATCAGCCGCAGCTTCTGGTAATATTCGATTGTACGCTCAATCGGATTCTCGCTCGCCATTCCCGCGTGCGAAGGTGCGCCGTGCGTTCGGCATTCCACCACGAGCCTGCCCTTGTATGCGATTGTAACGCCGTTTGTGTTTGACGGCTCGCCGTTTATTGCCATTTTCGGCTTTGCGTATGAAAGCAGGTGATAGGTGCCCTTGGAAGTGGGGGCTTCCTCTTCGGTGACTCCCGCCACCATCAGCTTGTAGGGAACCTGCTGCTCGCCCGCGGCGGTGAGAAGCGCGGCTAGCGAGGACTTTGCATCCACTGCCCCGCGCCCGCGTATCCTGTCGCTCTTGCGCTCATAAGGCATGGGCGCGGCGATTGTGTCCATATGCCCGAAGAGCAATAGGTCGGGCGAGTCGCCGTGCTTGTGATTGTAGTTCGTGGCAACCGCATTGCCCACGGAATCCAGCCAGACTTTCTCGAATGCGAATTGCTTGAGGTAGCCTTCGCAAAGCTCAGCCGCCTTGCGCTCGTGGAACGACGGGCTGGGCGTGGCGATGAGCCGGTCAAGGAATTCAATCCTGTTCATTTGTGCCATGAGATTACCTGCTTATTTGCATCCTGTCTGTTTGAGTCATTTACCCGATTGCCTGCGAAATGGCTTGCGCAACCTTGTCCAGCGAACGTTGTGAAATTACGAACGGGGGCAGCATCCGGATTACCTGTTCGCCCGCAGGAAGCGCGAGAACGCCATTTTGCGCGAGCGCGGCAAGCGGCTCTTTTGACGGAACCTTGAGCTCGCACGCGAGCATGAGCCCCATGCCGCGCACCTCGCGAATCTCGCCCTTTCCCGAAAGCGCGGATTGAAGCTTGCTTACCGCATACGCGCCGTTCTCGGAAACTTTTTGCAGCAGCCCCTCGCGCTCGATTGTATCGAGCACGGCATTTGCAGCCGCGCACGAAAGCGGATTCCCGCCGAAAGTGGTGCCGTGCTCAAGAGGTCCTAGAGCCGCGACTGGCTCGTCCGCGATTGTTGCGCCGATTGGCACGCCTCCGCCAAGCCCCTTTGCAAGGCAGACCACGTCCGGGCGTATCCCCGCGTGCTCGTATGCGAAGAATTTTCCCGTCCTTCCGCAGCCCGCCTGCACTTCGTCAAGCACGAGAAGCGCGCCCTTGTCGGTGCAGATGTCGCGCGCAGCGCGCAAATATTCCTGCTTTGCCAAACGGACTCCGCCTTCGCCCTGTATTGCTTCGAGGAAAACAGCGGCGGTTTCGGCGGTAACGGATGACTTGAGAGACTCGACGTCATTGAAGCGCGTGCGCACGATTGGACCGAGCAGCGGCTCGAATGCCTCCCTGTACTTTGGCTTGAAAGTGAGCGAAAGCGCGCCGCAAGTTCTTCCGTGGAATGCGTTCATCGCCGAAACAAACCCCTTCCTGCCGGTCTTTTTTCTCGCAAGCTTGAGCGCGCACTCCAATGACTCCGTGCCGCTGCTGCAGAGGAAAACCTTGGATGGCGAACCGTAAAGCGTGGAGAGCCGCGAGAGAAGCCGTGCGCGCTGTTCGTTTGCGAACGGATTGTAGCAGGACATGAGTTTTGCCGCCTGCCCGCTTATTGCGTTCACGACAGCCGGATGCGCGTGCCCGAGAATGGCCACGCCTACGCCCGTGGTGCAGTCAATATACTTTTTTCCGTCCGCGTCCCAGACGAATTCCCCTTCGCCGCGCGCAAGAGCAATGCCGCGCTTGCCGTAAAGGTTCATTTCGTTCTTGAGTTCTGTTTCAATTATTTCCTTGGAGTTTGCCATAATATCATCTCGTGAAGTGCGTGCCGCCGCCGTTCATCGCCGCGCTCACGGGCTTGTCCTTCAGACCAGAGCACATGATTACCTCTGGCACGCCGCCAGTGAGCGCTTCGTCCGCGGCAACGAGCTTGCGCTTCATGCCCGCGCTTGCGCCCTTCTGGAATGCCGTGATGTCGGACTGTTTTGCAGTTGCGACAAGGTCGTTCGGGAAATTGGCGAAATAGCCCTCCACGTCCGTGAAGAGCACGAGCTTTTGCGCGCCAAGCTTCGCCGCGATTGCCGCAGCCGCCCTGTCGCCATCCACGTTCAGCGCTTCGAATTCCTCGCCGAGCGCTATGGGCGCGACAACCGGCACGAAACCGGCGGACAATAGCGCCTGCAGCGGCGCGGGATTCGCCTCCTTTATCCTGCCCGAATAATCGTCGCGCACGAGCTTTTCCTTCCCGTTCTCGTGCGAGATGAGCGTTTTCCTTTTTGCAAGGAGTATTCCGCTTGCGCCTGAAACTCCGACCGCGTTCACGCCGTTCTTGCGGAGCTGCTGCACGAGCAGCGTATTCACCCCGCCCCCGACAGCCATCACGAAATTGCGCATGGTTTCCTCGTCGGTGTGCCGCGACTTGAAGCCCTCCTTGGAGAGAATGTATTTCGGCTCCCTGCCGGTGGCTCGCTCAAGCGCGGTAACCTGCGGTCCGCCGCCATGCACTATCACGAACTTTTCCCCGCTCGCTCCAAGCGCGGCTATGTCGCCGGCAAGCTCCTGCGCCTTGTCAGCCATGCTTCCCCCTATTTTTAGAACGAACATAGAATTGCCTCTTTAGCCGCCACCAATCAAATCGGGTGGAAGCCCGGCATCCAAAGCCCGAGCTTCTCGTCAAACCCGTTCATCAGGTTGAAGCACTGTATCGCCTGCCCGCCGCTGCCCTTCACGAGGTTGTCAATCGAGGACATCACGATTGCCCTGCGCTTTTCCCTGTCGATTTCCCAGCCCACGTCCGCGAAGTTCGTGCCGACCACTGGCTTTGGCTCGGGGTAGCGATAGAGTGTGTTCTGGTCCTTCACCAGCCGCACGAACGGCGAGCCGGAGTAGAACGAGCGGTATGCCTTCCAGAAATCAATGTCCGCGGGATTGCCCTCGAGCCGGACGTGGATTGTGGAGAGTATGCCGCGCACCATCTCGATTGCGTGAGGCGTGAGCCCCACGGACACCGGAGAGCCCGCTATCGCGGAGAGCTCCTGCTCTATTTCCGCCGTGTGGCGGTGCCCTGACGGCTTGTAGGAGCGCACCGTGCCCTGCCGTTCGGGGTGGTGCGTGGAAATGTCGAATCCCGCCCCGCCCGCGGCAGAGCCGATTTTCGAGTCGGAAATTATGCTGTCAGTGGATATCAGCTTCGCCTTCACCAGGGGCGCGAGCGCGAGAATCACCGAGGTTGCAAGGCAGCCCGCGCATGCCACGAGCTTCGCCTTCCTTATTTCCTCGCGGTGAAGCTCAGGTATGCCATATACCGCGCTCCCCAAAAGCTCGGGGCACGGGTGCTCGCAGTAATACTTTGCATAGGTTTCCCTGCTCTTGAGCCGGAAGTCCGCGGACAGGTCGATTATTTTCGCGCCGGTTTCCATGAACTGCTTCACGTATGGCGCGGCTGTCTTGTGCGGAGTGCAGATGAAAATCGCGTCAACGTCCGTCTTCAGCCCCTTGACCGGCGTGAATTGGAGCGGAGTGAAGCCGCGCAGGTTGGGGTTGAGCTTGTAAGCGGGCTGTCCTGCGAAGCGCTCTGATGTAATCTGCGACACTTCCATTTCAGGGTGCAAAAGCGCCCAGCGCAGAAGCTCGCCGCCCGTGTAGCCGGACGCGCCGATTATTGAAATTTTCCTTGCCATTGGAATTACCTCTTGCTTTTGGATTAACTCTTTGCCCTCCTGATTGCGTATTCCATTATCCTGTCCGCAATGTCCACGCCCGTTACCGGCGAGGAGTTGCGGAATTCCGTGGTGTGGTTGATTTCGTGGACGACGAGCCCGCGCTCGGACTCCATCAAATCCACGCCGTAAATTCCCTCGTCCAAGAACGACACTGCCTTGAGGCACGCCTCGCGAAGCTCCGGCGTGATGGCGCATTTTGACGCCGTGCCGCCCCTGCCGGTGTTCGTTATCCAGCCGGATTTTTCAGTCGAGTGGCGGTAAATCGCGGCTATCACTTCGTTTCCAACGACGAATGCGCGGATGTCCCTGCCGGGCTTGTTTATGTGCTCCTGCAGGTAATAGATTTTCTGCCACGGATTGCCCATTTCCTCCCTTGACTCGAGCGCGGCGTCAAGCGAGTCGCGGTCGTTTATCCTATGAACCATCCTCGCCCATGAGCCCACAACCGGCTTCATCACGAGGGGGAAGCCGAGCTTTGCGGCTGCCGCCTTTGCGGATTCGGGCGTGAATGCCACGTAAGTCTTCGGAGTGGGGACGCCTGCGCGCGAAAGTTGGAGGGAACAGAGCATCTTGTCCCCGCAGATTGCCGCCGAGCGCGAGCTGTTTATCACCTGCGCGCCCTCGGTTTCGTAATAATGCGTGAGGTAAGCGCTTCTTGTGAAGGAAACCGAACGCTGGAGAATCACGCTTGGCAGCGAAACTCGGCGCACGGGCGCATCCTCGGCGACAGGCAGCACGCACTCAGAGTCAAGCATCCGCTCGACCTCGGCGCCGCGCTTTGCTGCGGCATCTATGAGCATCTTGTTCTCCGCGGAGACCAGCGTGTAGCAGATTCCTATCTTCATGGAAACACTTCCTTGCGAATTTTCAGTTACTCGCCCCAGTCCTCCTCGACTTTCGGCGCGGGCGCGACCTGCGGCGGGGAAACCGAGCGGATCTCTAATCGCGTGCCGCAGTCCGGGCATGCGAGTATCTCGCCCACTTCGGCGTTTGCCGCGATTTCAATCTGCCCTGCGCATTCCGGGCATTCTGCGTTTGCCATTTGCATCAAACCTCCTGAACGTGTTGGAAATGATATTGTTGCACGGGTTTATATTGATTTCGCACAAGTTTGACTAAAAAGGTCGGAAAACATAGAAGAAAGACGAAATTGATTGGATTTATTGCTTTACTTGCCGATTTTAGCAAGAAATTCCTGAAGCTGGCGGCTGCGGCGGGATTCATCTCCACTTTTTCATGACAATGCTGGTCTTCGAGTTCGTGACCGCCTCAAGCGCGCGCATGCGGTCAATCCGCCCGTTAAGCTCAGCCATGTCGGGCGCGGAGAGCAACACCGCCAAATCCATGTCGCCCGACGTTTCCCAGATGAAGCCCACGCCCTCGTGGCGCGCAAGCTCGCGCGAGAGCTTTTCCGCGCTCGCGTGCGGCGAGGTGGAGAGGAAAACGATTGCCTGAACGCATCCGCTTTCCTCCACGTCAATCGTGAAGCGGCGGATTACCCCGCGCGAAACAAGGGCGGCAACGCGCCTTCTTGCCGCCGGCTCGGACAGCCCGACCTTCTTTCCGAGCTTTTCGTTCGGAGTGCGCGCGTCCTCGCGCAACAATTCGAGCAATTTTCGGTCAATTTCGTCTATTTTCCATGCCATAATGACGATTATGCGCAGGAAGGAATATAATTGCGCATCCATGCCTACTGGGACGCCAGCACATCCAGCGTTTTCTTGTTTTCCTTCATGAATTCGACCGAAGGCTACCCCGCTCCAAGGACGATTGCTGCGGCAATCGGTCGCTGCGGCGACGCGGGGTATCGCCATTCGGTCGAAATATTGCCAACTTCGCGCCGCTGCAAGCAGCGGAGTATCGCTCAGTTGGCAATGAATTTTTTCAGGAAAGAATCAAGATTGAATTTCTTGTTTTCCATACCATCACAGACGTATTTTGTTGCAGCCACCCATAAATCATTTTGCAGGGTTGGATTCGGGACGGAGATAACCAAAAGAAGAGGTTGGAATAAAAACACTTCCTTGTTTCATTCTTCCAATCGCGGATGTTCTTGGAATTCGTCCAAGAATCCACAACAAGTTGCGGATGTAGTATAACCTGGCTAGTATCTTGGCCTTCCACACAGTCGAATGCGAAAGCATTCGACTCGTGGACAAGTCGAACGGTTCGCCGTTCGACTCTGTCCACCGGAAACGGTGAAGAAAGTCAAAGGTCCGGGTTCAAACCCTAGGGGGCAGATGGTCATCACAACATCCCCCTGAGGGTTCACCCCCAATTGGCTTCCAGATGGGCGGGGAACTCTCTGGTGAAAATCCCGGCATCCGCACTTTTTTACTCAAGACAAATTTTCGCAAAAATTTGTCTGCTATTGCAAATGATATGCCCACAGGCATAGAATTTACAATACAATAAAAAAGTGAGGATAAGTTGCGCCGCAGCGCAACTGTGTCCGCATTTTTCTTCTTCTTATAGAAAAATGAGGAGATGGAAGCCGCAGCTTCCAGATCCGCACTTTTCTTTTTCTTATAGAAAAATGAGGAGACAGACGCCGCAGCGTATGAAATCGCGCTTGTTTTTCCTCTTATGGACAACGGCGAAGCTCCGTGCGAGCCACCCATTTTAAATTCCCATTCTGCCATAGGGGATGGTAAGGAAGGCAGGGCGGGTTAAAGAAGCAACCTTAGCCGAAGGAGTCCTCCCTCCGAGTGGTGAGCGCATGGCTGTTGTCCCGATAGAAACAAGATACAAGACGGAAATGAACGCGCTTTTCGAGGAGGACGCGAAGCTGCGCTCGTGGCTCGAAGTCGAGGTCGCGCTCGCATACGCGCACGCGAAGCTCGGAAACATCCCCCTTGAAGCCGCGCAGGAAATCGAGCAGGCGTCGAAAAAAGTCGAGCTTGCGCGCGTGGTAGAAATGGAGAATGAAATACACCACGACCTTATGGCGATGGTGAACGCGCTTTCCGAGAAGTGCAAGAAATACGGCGGATACGTGCATTTCGGCGCGACTTCGTACGACATAGAGGACACGGCAACCGCGCTCACGCTCAAGCGCGCGATTGGCATGATACGAAAGCGGCTCGTTGCGACAAGCGACCTTCTCAAGCAGCACGCCGCGAGCAGGAAGGGGATGGTCTGCATAGCAAGGACGCACGGGCAGCACGCGGTCCCCACCACTTACGGGATGAAATTCGCGCTCTGGTTCTGCGAAGTGGAGCGCCACCTTGAGCGTCTCTCGCAGGCGGAAGAGATGATTTCAGTCGGGAAAATGTCCGGCGCGGCTGGCACGATGGCGACTTTCCAGGGCAAGGGCTACGAAATACAGGAGCTTGTCATGAAGGAGTTGGGAATACGCGCGGCAAAAACCACGAATCAGGTCGTGCAGCGCGACAGGCATGCGCAGGTGGTCTTCACGCTCGCGCTCATCGCGGCGACTCTGGAGAAAATCGCAAAAGAGATACGCAACCTCCAGCGCACTGAAATAATGGAAATATCCGAGCCGTTCTCAACAAAGCAGGTCGGCTCATCCACCATGCCGCAGAAGAAGAATCCCCACCGCTCGGAGAGGATTTGCTCGCTCGCGCGGCTCGTGAAGGCGAACGTGGTTGTGGCGCTTGAGAACATTCCCCTTGAGCACGAGCGCGACCTGACGAACTCCGCGAACGAACGGTTCATTTTCGCCGAGTCGTTCATACTCACGGACTACATGCTCAGGGAAGAGAATGCCATACTCGCGGGATTGCAGTTTTACCCCGAGAACATCGAGCGCAACCTCGAACTGACCGGCGGCGCGGTGCTTGCCGAGCGGGTGATGATTGCGCTCACCAACAAGGGGTTCGGGAGGCAGGAGGCGCACGAGCTCATGCGCATGTGCAGCATCGAGGCGACGCGGGACAAGAAGAAATTCCTGCAGGTGCTTCTTGCCCACCCCGAAGTAACGCGGCTGATTCCCAAGGACGAGCTTGAAAAATTGTTCAACCTGAAGAATTACATCGGCGAATCCTCGGAAATCGTGGAGCGCGCGATAGGGAAGGTGTGATTGTCCGCCGAAGGTATTGCAGGCAGGTGTTTTGATTGGAAATGAAAGCGCTCCAAAAAACCGACCCGGAAATTTACGGGCTTGTGCGAAGCGAGCTTGCGCGCCAGCGCGAGGGGCTTGAGCTGATTCCGTCCGAGAATTTCGCCTCGCTTGCCGTCATGGAAGCGCAGGGGAGCGTATTCACGAACAAATATTCCGAAGGGTATCCGGGCAAGCGCTATTACGGCGGCAACCAGTTCGCGGACATGGCTGAGAACGCCGCGATTTCGAGGGCAAAGACGCTTTTCCACGCCGAGCACGCCAACGTGCAGCCGCATGCCGGCTCGCAGGCGAACATGGCTGCTTATTTCGCGCTCTTGCAGCCCGGGGAAAAAATAATGGGGCTGAATTTGAGTTCGGGCGGGCACCTCACGCACGGCTCGCCAGTGAATTTTTCAGGAAAGACGTACAAGGTGGCTGCATACAACGTGCATCCACAGACGCACCTTCTGGACTACGACGAGATTGGAAAGCAGGCAAAGGAGGAGAAGCCGCAGGCCATAGTGGCGGGCTTCACTGCTTACCCAAGACAGGTGGATTTCAAGCGGTTTTCTGAAATCGCGGCGGATGTTGATGCTTACCTGATGGTGGACATGTCGCACATAGCCGGACTAATCGCGGGCGGGGCGCATCCGCAGCCGTTCCCGCACGCGGACGTCGTCACCACGACCACGCACAAAACGCTTCGGGGTCCGCGCGGGGCAATGGTGCTTTGCAAGCAGGAATACCAGCTGATGATTGACAAGGCGGTTTTCCCCGGATTGCAGGGAGGTCCCTTTGACCACGCGATTGCGGCAAAGGCAGTCTGCTTCAAGGAGGCGGCAACTCCCGAATTCTCGCAATACGCAAAACAGATTGTGCGAAACGCCCGCGCGCTTGCGGACTCGCTCATGGGCGAGGGGATGCGGCTCGTTTCGGGCGGCACGGACACGCATTTGCTCCTGATTGACCTCACGAACCTGAAGGTCACTGGCAAGGAGGCGCAGCTCGCGCTCGAGGAGGCGGCAATCACGGTGAACAAGAACACGGTTCCATACGACACGCAGTCGCCTTTTGTAACGAGCGGAATACGGCTCGGCACGCCCGCGCTCACCACAAGGGGAATGAATGAATCGGAGATGAAGGAAATCGGCGCGATGATAAAGAGGGTCTGCTTTGCGCCGCGGGATTCCGCGCTCAAGGCGAAAGTGAAGGAAGAGGTTCTCGCGCTCACAAAGCGCTTCCCGCTCTATCCCGAGCTTGGATGAAATATTGGATTGAAGGAGGATTGCATGCCTGCGAAACTGATTGACGGGAAGAAAATCGCCGAGGAGATACTGCAGGACGTGGCGTTGGAAGTCTCGAAGATGAAGGGGCGCAAGCCATGCCTCGGGCTCATTATCGTCGGGGAGAATCCCGCCTCTCTTGTTTATACAAAAAAGAAGGCGGATGACTGCAAAAAAGTGGGCATGGAATCGCAGAGCATACGGCTTCCTGCAACGGCAAGCGAACAGCAGATAATTTCCGAAGTGCGCAAGCTCAACGAAGACAACGGCGTTGATGGGCTGATAGTCCAGCTTCCGCTCCCCGATGGAATTGATGAGAACAAGATACTCGCAGAAGTATCTCCCGAAAAGGACGCGGACGGAATACACGCGCAGAATTTGGGCAAAGCCGCGCTCGGCAAGGGCACGCTTCTCCCCTGCACGCCAGCAGGAGTGATTCATCTTCTCAAGAAAAGCGGCGTGCAGCTTTCCGGCAGGAACGCGGTGGTGATTGGCAGGAGCAGGATAGTGGGCAAGCCGCTTTCGTTTCTTCTTCTCAACGAAAATTGCACTGTTACGGTTTGCCACAGCAAAACAAAGGACATTGGCTATTACACAAAGCAGGCGGATGTTGTGTGCGTCGCAGTTGGCAAGCCGAAAACACTTACTGCGGACATGGTGAAGGAGGGCGCGGCAGTGATTGACATCGGCACCACGCGCGAGGGGGAAAAACTCATCGGGGACGTGGATTTTGCCGAAGTGTGCAAAAAGGCGTCATTCATCACGCCAGTTCCCGGAGGAGTGGGTCCCATGACGCGCGCCATGCTCATTCGGAACACCCTTTTGTGCTTCAGGGGAAGGCATAAGGGCTGATAGGGGAGTTTCATGCCCTCAAAACCATCAAGAGAATATGACCGGGCGCTCTCCGAAATCCTCGCGCTCGAAAAATTCGGAAGCCACCTTGGATTGGGAAGGATTTCACGCATTCTCAAGCTCCTTGGCAACCCGCAGCAAAGCTTCCAGTGCGTTCTTGTCGCAGGAAGCAACGGCAAGGGCTCGACCACGGAAATGATTGGCTGCGCGCTTTCAGCCGCGAGCCATCGGACGGGCACGTATTTCTCCCCGCAAATCGAGGAATTCCCCGAGCGGTTCCGCGTGAATGGAAAGAATGCGGGCAAGAAGGAGATAGCTGCTGCATACGCCGCAGTGCGTGCGGTTTGCAGAAAGGAAAAAATACCTGCCACTTTTTTCGAAGTCGTTACCGCGATGGCGCTCGTGATTTTTAAGGCGGGAGAATGCGACTACGCCGTGCTTGAAGTAGGGCTTGGCGGAAGACTGGACGCCACGAACGCCGTCGAGCCCGCGCTTTCCGCGCTCACTTCAATTTCGCTTGAGCACACGGACGTGCTCGGCGGCACGATTGGGAAAATCGCGCGCGAGAAATGCGGGATTGCCCGGCGAGGGCGGGCGCTTGTGTGCGGGTTCCTTTCGCCCGAGGCGAAAAATGCCGTTGCAAAGGAGTGTAAAAGGATTGGCGCCCTTCCGATTTTTACCGAGGAAAAGGTTGCAATTCCCCACCTGAAGGAAAACAGGGGGCGCCACTCGTTCTTTGCAGAATTTGAAGGCGCGAAATACCGCCTGTCGCTTTCCGCGCCCGGAAAATTTCAAATCAGCAATTCGTGCGTTGCGCTTGCTGCCTGCGCGCGGCTCGGCGTTCCGCGCAGTGCGATTGAAAGGGGGATTTCGCGCGCGCTCCCGAAATTCCGCTTCCAGAAGATTTCCTCGCGCCCGCTCACAATCGCGGACTGCGCGCACAACCCCGAAGCGGCAGCCGCGCTTGCCCGCGAGCTTGACGCGCTTCCCTGCGAAAAAAAAGTGCTGCTGTTTTCCGCAATGAAGGACAAGGATTACGGCGCGGTGCTTGCCGCGCTCGCCCCGCATTTTGAAAAAATCGTGCTGACCGAGGTTCCGGTCTCCCGCTCCGCCACCCTGCGCGAACTGTTTTCGCAGGCAAAGAAGCGCTGCGCCAACGTAACGCTCGTGCAAGAGCCGAAGCGCGCGCTTGGCTGCGCGAAGCGGCTGGCCGGCGGGAAAGGGGTGCTCGTTGTCGCGGGCTCGATTTATCTGCTCGCGGAACTTTACGGCAAGGATGAATAATTTCCACAGAAATTGTTCAGCGTTCGAAGACGCGGAGCGGATTCGAACGTAATAAAATAAGATTGGCGCAATAGAACGCACAAACAACGATTGGTGAATGAACAATGAAAAACGAAATTCGCAGGGAAACGCTCCTGAAGCGCGAATTGCACCATGCTGGCAGGGGACACCAGAACTGCCTTGAGATAATGGACCTGCTGTCCCGCCTGCCGGAATTTGCGGGCGCGAAGAACATTCTCCTCTATTCTTCGAAGGGAAGCGAAGTGCATACTTCAGACATCCTGCGAAGCGCGCTCTCGCTTGGAAAAAAAGTCGCGCTGCCAGTCACGAAAAAGGAGGGCAAGGAACTCGAATTGTATTGGGTGGATTCCCCCGATGAACTTGTTTTGGGGAGATACGGAATAATGGAGCCGAAAGCCGAGCCGGAAAAGCTTGCGCGTCCGTCGGAAATCAACCTGGCGATAGTGCCGGGCGTTTCGTTTGATTTGCGGGGGCACCGGCTTGGATACGGGATGGGCTACTATGATTCGCTCCTCCCGAAACTTTCCTGCCCGAAAATCGCGCTCGCGTACGAAATCCAGCTCGTGCCGAGGGTGCCGAACGAGCCGCACGACGTTGCGGTGGACAAAATCATAACCGAGAAGCGGGTGATTGACTGCCGCAGCGGAGAAGGGGCTTTGGCGGGAAAGGAAAAAATCCCGCGCGCTGGAAAGGATGCCGCGCTCCCATTGAAAAAATTCCGCGTCGCCGTGCTTGCTTCGGGCAGGGGGTCTGATTTTCAGTCGCTCATTGACGCGAAATCGCGCGGCGAGCTGGACGTGGAAATCGTCGGGCTGATAACCGACAATCCGTTCGCGCCTGCGGTTGCGCGCGCAAAGGAGAACGGCATTCCCGCGTTCCCAATCGCGCACCGCGACAGGGAGGAGCTTGACTTGGAGTTGCGGCGGCAGCTTGACGCGCTTTCGCCCGACCTCGTGGTCCTTGCGGGATACATGAAAATAATACGCGACCGGGAACTCCTTTCCGCCTACGCGGGGAGGATAATAAACATCCATCCCTCGCTCCTGCCAAAATACCCCGGCGCGCACGCGCAGCAGGACGCATTTGAGGCGGGCGAGAAGGTTTCCGGCTACACCGTGCATTACGTGGATGCCTCGCTTGATGGCGGGCAGATTGTGTATCAGGAAAAGGTGGACATTTCCAACTGCAGCACGTGGCAGGAGGCGGCGCTTCGGATTTTGGAGCGCGAGCACGAGGGGCTTCCGCGCGTGGTGGGAATGTTCGCAAGGGGGGAAATCCCGCCAATGCGCAAAAAATGAATGACGGTCATGGCACTTTATAATTTTTTCATTGTATTGTAGATTGTATCGCTTCGCTCCCAATTTACAATAGCAGACAAATTTTTGCGAAAATTTGTCTTTTGGAAAGCGGTAGGAAAGAATCGCGCGAAAGCAGCAGGGATGGATGATGTTTAGCCGTTTCATGGGCTGGTTGAAGGGAATCTTCCTCAAACGAAAAGAGATTGTGCTCGGAGTCTACGGCAGCCCCAATGTCGGGAAGACCACGCTTGCCAACCGGATTTGCGTTGACCTGATAGGCGAGCCCATGGGCGCGGTCAGCCCGGTGCCGCACGAGACGCGCGCCGTGCACCGCAAGGACAGGATGGCGCTCAAGCTGCGCGGCTTCCGGCTTACGATGAGCCTGCTTGACATGCCCGGAATCGCCGTGAAAGTGGATTATAGGGACTTTTTGGAATACGGCATTTCAAAAGAGGAGGCGCAGAAGCGCGCGCGGGAGGCGACGCGCGGGGTGGTGGATGCCGTGCGGCACCTCGACAAGGTGGATGCCGTGCTGTTCGTGATTGACTCTACTGAAGACCCATATACCCAAGTGAATATTACCACGCTTGGGAACATCGAGGCGCGCAACATCCCGATTATTTTCGTGGCGAACAAGATTGATTTGCCAAACGCGAATCTGAGGCGCGTGCGCGAGGCGTTCCCCGGCTACGAGTTCGTGGAGATTTCCGCGATGACGGGCGAGAATCTGGACGGACTTTACAAGGAGATTGCACAGAAATTGTCCTGAAGAAATGGATCGTTATCTATTTTTAGAAAGGGTTTATTTCTGGAAAGACGTGTTTTTAGTGCGAAGGATTAAATAATGAATGATTATAATATTCCTCGGAATGATTATAATATTCCCCGCTATGGATTTATTGCCGAAAGGCAGGGTGAAAACATGTTCTTGTTTGGTAATTTTGCTGATATTGGTCCAAACCAAGTAATGAAACCATCCATGAGTGGTGACGGGGGCGGGGGGTCTGAAATAGAACGCAGGGGGTCTGAAATAAAACTGCCAAAAGAAATCCAACAAGAACGGAGTAAAATGCGCACTCAGATAAACGAGATTCAAACTATTTTAGACTCGTCCCTGAGCAGGTCCACAATGATGAAACTGAGAAAAAAAATAAACGAACTTCGCGCTCTTATTTTGGAAACCGACGCTGTCCCGGGCACAATAAAAAACAGGTGGACTGTGCAGATTGAAGGCATCGAGGAGAAAATGGGGCATGTGAAAAGCATTAGCAGCACGGCTGATTTTGCAAGCATAAAAGCAGACATGAACACTTTGAAAGCTGGCGTGGAAAATCAGGCGAACTGGAATCAAACGTTGAGAAGCGCCCCGAAACAGCAGCCAAAAACCAATGCACAGCCGTTTAAAACAGATATAACCGTGCGGCTGGGCGGCATGGCGTTTGTAACCGATCCAACCTTCAACGAAGCGAACGCGATACTGGGCAAGAAAAACGCTTCTGACGTAGACAGGCTGCGGGCATATTACTACTTGGCGAATTATTACACAGAAGTGGGCGGCGACAAAAAAATGGCAATGGCAGATAAGGCAACTGATCCGGCAACGAAAAAAACATTGATGATAAATGCGAAAAGAGACTATATTGCTGCTCGGGAAAATTGGAATAATATAGAAAATCTTCTGAGCAATGTCGGAAGATTCTCAACCTTGAACAGCTATAGCACCCATAACACCCAAGATGTCCTAAGGCGCGCCAAGGATGCCATGCCGGAGTTGGATGGCAAGGTCCAAAAAATAAACAAAATGCTGCCGATTGAAACCGGGTTGGACAAAAAATTGGTGCCAAGCAGGAGAGATACACACGCAAATAATGGCACGGCCAAACAGAATAACGTCCGAGCGCCTGGGCTTGCACAAGACGAGCTCACTGGCATGGAAGCCGTCTGCAAAATATACAACGATTATTTCGTGCGCAATATGAAGAATCCCGCGCATATTGATGCCAAGCGCATCCAGCAGGCGGAAAACAGCATATACGTATACCTTGAGAACCTCGACGTTATCAAGAAAGGTGTCGAGCCACGCGCGGAAATCAAGCACGCGGCGCTCGAGCTTGCCGTGATGGCGGCATTCATCGGCGAAGGGAACACTTACAAGATGCTCCAGTCCATGAACGTGATGAAGGATGCGAACAACGGGAACAAGACCGAGCTTGCGTGCCTGATGGACGGCACGAAAACGCTCTCGCAGATTTTGGAGAACCACCCCGTTCTTTTCGATAAAGCGAAGTTCTATGATGCTGGGCGCAAACTTTTGTTCATCAGCAATGCACAGCGCGCAGCATACAAAAGAGTAGTTATCCACGCGCTTGACGCTTTCAATGGGCTTGCGCCGGTTGTGAAGACGAAGATTGGAGGAACTGATAAACCGGCACCTGGCAGTGTGAGAACCGCACAGACCACAAACGCGGAAGACTACTTTACCCAGAACGAACTCGCTAAGCTATCTGTAGATGACAAAGACGTGCTTGATGAAATAAACAAACTCCCAACAGAAGATAAGGAGCAGGTGATGGCTGCAATAAATAAGCGGGTGACGCCCAATTTAACTCCGGAAGAAATGATGAATGTCATTCGTGACGAATATAATAAATACAAAAATAAAAAGGCGCAAGAACCGCCGCCAGTCAAACTGCCTGCAGATGATAACAAAATACTCACTCCAACTACCGGTGCCGGCACTGACACGAAGAAAAAGAAAGGCATTGGCTACGGAGTTGATCTGAATGTTCGCAGCGATTGGCCCGGCAGCACGGGAAACGTCAAATTTAACATGCCCGCTGGCGTCCTGACAACACCGCTGAAAAATCTTTTCAATGACATATTCAAGGGCGCGGCATCAGCCACAGTGACTGGCGGAAAACAACCCCTCAAGCTCACAGACATGGGATACGGCGACATGAAGCGGCTTGTGGAATACATTGAGAAGAATCCGAACAGAACATGCAAAGTGCGGCTTGACAACGAGAAAACGTACGACCTCGCATACAGCAATGTAAAGGACGCGAACGGCGTAAACCATTTCGCAATCGAGCTTCGTCCGCCAGAAGGGGCGCTCCCGGCAAGACCAAGCCAGCCATCGACGGAGTTCATCGTGAAGCCACTAATCACAATAAGAGGAGAATATTCGAGCACACCTGGGCATGGCATCACGCTCAACAAAGCCAGCATAGAAGCACGGGCGGCGAACGCGGAGCTTTCCGGCTTCTGGAACTATCAATTCTCGAACGGACATGTGACGGATGGGAACTTCGGCGTCAATTTGCAGCTGGGCACAGGAGCGCACCTCGTGCTGAACGGAGTCGGCTTCGACTACATGACAGACAAGATAGGAAAGATCGCGCTCAAGGACAACCTGCTTGAATCAACTATCGTCATAAACAACAAGACATACACGCTTTCCCAAATCATAACCGACGACAAGGCAAGGGGAGAGATATGGAAGGTGGCGGACGAGAGCTTCAACAAGGGCTATCTGAGTCTGGACATGGGATACGACCGGCTTTCGCTGAAGATTGACAAGTTAGACGTCAAAGGCATGGCGGCAGACAACATACGGATTGCCGCAGGGGACGCAAGCGCCAACTTCAGGAACAGCGAATTCAGGCTGGAATTCACCGGCAAGCAGAAAGAAGGAGTGGATGCGGGCTGGTGGGCGAATGGGGAGAAGATGTTCAGCTTCCATATGCCGCCGTCTGCGCCCGGCACAAGACGCATCGGGCAGGATGCCCCAGCAACCGCACTGGCAGCCGCGATAGATGCATTCGAGCAGACGATTGCGGACCAGCTCGGTCCGAATGCGAAGGGCAAGAACGTTATGAAGACACTGCAGGATGCGTCAAGCGCGTTCCTCACAAAAGTGGCTGCTGACGACAATATTAGGAGAAACACGACGCTGGACGTCAACCTCGCAGGGTTAATGAGGGCGTTTGACGGAGGGAACTTCACAGGGGACTTTGCCAACGGATTGGGAATGGCGCTGCGGAATCTACCGGGGAATGGAAACGTGACCCTTAGCGTCGCAGATATGGAAACCCTTACCACGGCGATGACAAGCCCGACATATACCGAAACAGGAAGATGGCTTGCGGCAGAAAATTTCCTGCGGAACAAACTCAACCTGCCGTCAGGGCAGCAGACCGTAGAGAATGCCGTCATGTCGCTTTATCTCCTGCAAGAAGGCGCTTCGGACCAGATTGTGAAGCGCGCGCTGTCTGAAAACAACCCGGTCATACAGGCGTTCGCGCAGGACATGAGTGAAGGAACTGCAAGGATGAGACAGCAAGGAGTGGGGGCGGCATTTTCGCTCATGAACAAGGAGGACTTCGCACTCTACTTCCAGGCAGCGGCTGCACTGGAACAGATAGACTCCAGCGTTTTCGGCAACAGCGCAGAACAATCCAACCTCAATTATGTGGCGAAATCATTCACGATTGATGCCAAGGTGGGCGAGAGATGGAACAGCATTAACTTGGAATTAGGGGCAGGCGGCGCAATCAGCATCCCACTTGAAGGTCTGCTGGAAGCCAAGGACTCCAATGGAACTTCATTTGCCATCCCAGTGCAAGGCGAGGACAGGGCTGGTGCTCCACAATACCGTGCATACGTGTTTGGCAGGTATGCCCCGTTTGGGGAGAAGCTGCGAATCACCGTGATAGGTGGATGGACGCCTGAATACCTTGGCAAGGGAAATATAAGCACCAAAAATCCAAGATTCCGTGTTGGCGCAACCGTTGTGTCAACGAAGCCCTTTGAAATCAAGGTCATCAAAGGAGTGACCGCAAGCCCGGACATAAGCGTGTCAGTGCCCAATTTCTCAGACCCGGTGGCATACGTAAAACCCGGTATCAACTTCAACCTGCCCGGCATAGGAATAGCCAACAAGTTTGCCCTTAGAGTAGGGGCTGAGGGCATGTCTGCGAAGGGAATAACGCCCACATGGGCTCCGACCGCGAGCATAGGCGCCAATCTAAGAGTCATAAAAGACGTGAATACTGAAATTTCCGGAAGCATAACTTTGCCGGATGGCAAGAAGGCAGTGATTGGCTTGGGCACGAAATGGACTTGGTAATTGCTTTGCCAAAAAAGCACGGATGCCCTCTGCGCTAAAGCCGTTCCTATAAAATACCTTCCTGCAAATTAGCGCAAGCAGAGGGTGTATGGCTTGCACACATGCGTGAGATGCGGAAGGAAAGCCGCGAGCTTGGAGGAAATCAACAACGGCTGCCCGTGCGGCTCAAAGGTATTCGTCTTCAACAAGGACTCCGCAGGCGGGGACGCGCCAAAATCTCCGGCGCAAGCGCAGGAATGCCCGGCAGTGGAGCTGCCTTTAGCCCCACAAGCGCGGCATGAGCCCGCCGCCCCTTCCACGCAGGGCGCCGGGGCGCGCGAGAGTACGGGGGGGAATGCGCGGGAAGGCGCCGGCGCTCCTGCGGGCGCTGGCGGAGGGGGCGCAAAGGAGGGCGATGCCGGCAGTGGCGGCAAGGCGCCAGAATCCTATTTTGCGCGCACAACCTTCTCGACTGAGGACGTGGAGAACATAAAAATCGTTTCCGAGGGCGTGTTTTGCGTGGACGTGAACGCGCTCTCCAAAAACCCCGTGGTGCTCAAAGACGAGGACGGAGTTTATTACGTCCGGCTTCCGCTTTCGCAAAACGCGCTTGACGAGGAGATTGCGGACAAGGCGAAAGGCAGGGAAAACAGGGCGGAAGCAAAGGAAGAGGACAAGAGCGGGAAGTAGGCGCGTCGCGCAGGAATCTTTTTCTCAAACGTCAAGCAGTATTCTTATCGTCCAGCCGTTCTTTCCGCGCTTCACCATCATTTCATGATAAGTAACCGCCTTCACCGAGTCGCGCGGCTGCTTTTTCTCGCCCCATGCCTCAAGCGTGACGGAATGCTTTTTTTCGTCGAAATCGCGCGCCCTGAATTTAGAGAAAACGATTTCGTGCGTGTCGGAATACGCGAGAAGGTCGGCGAGCGTCTGCACTGTCAGCTCTTCGAGGTTGTGCGCGGAAACGGTTATTGACGCCTTGCGCTCGGGCTTTGCCGTCCCGAAAACCGAGAACAGCGCGTGCGCGGCGTTCTCAAGCGCCTCCTCGTAGCTCTTGCCGTAGGACTCGAACAGCAGGTCTGCCGTGTGCTCGAAGAATTTGTATTCCGTTTCCATTTGCTTACCGGAAAAATTAGGAGGGATAAAAATAAAAATGGGAAAAATAAGCGATGGTAATCAGGCAATCTCGACTTCGGTGCCGATTGCCTGTCCCGGAAGCCCCTTGTCGAAGCGGGCGAGGACTGCGCCGGAGTTTCCGTGGGACTTGCTCACTTTCCCCACTATTTCCTTGCCCGTCGCGGTCTTCCAGACCACGCGCTTGCCGATTATGCCATTCGCGCTTGAGCGGTCCTTCACGCCGTCCACCTCGACAACGTACTGGTTGGTGTATTCGGTGTGGACTCCGCGCCTGTAATTTGCAAGTCTGCCTTTCATCTGAATGACCTCCTGTTAGCGTCTGTCTATTGGGGCAACCCTATTTAAACGCTTCCCTCGCGCCTGAAACGGAAGCAATCATCTTCGCAAAAGGACAAACAGCCCGGCAACGAGAGCCACGAGCGCGGGCATGCAGGGCAGGATGCCTTTTTGGGCGGAATGCGCTCCCCCCTGCGACGCCTTTGTCGAGATTTCCCCGACAATGCTCTCGTCAATCGCATTCAGTTGCGAGTTGGTTTCGGAAATTTGCTGCAGCGTGGCTGGGGCGGAAGTGAGGTTTGATTTGAGCAGGGAAATCTTCGTTGCATAGACCTCGTATGTTTCCTTGCCAATCAGCCAGCTGGAGTTGTTCGCCCTGCCGCTTGAGGCGTCAATTTTCACGAGGAGCAGGTCGTAGCCGGACTGGTCGGACGCAATCCGGGCAAGAAGCGCGCCAACCGCGTTCTCGTATTCGGGCTTGAGGGAAAACGCGGTCTTGTACCTGCCCTCCGCGCCCGCCTTCTCGATTTTTTCAGAGAGCGCGGAAAGCGAGTTGAGCATCACGCCGATTTGCGGGTCATTCACTTTTGTGGAAAGCCCGAGCGCGGAGGAGTTGAGCTTGGCAAGGCCGTTCCCCATCTTTATCCGAAGCGCGGCGAAATCCGCGCCGCGTGTCGAGACGTATTTGTCGTTTTTCGAGCTGGCATTCAAAATTGCCGCCGCGCGCGCGGGCTGCTTTTGCGCCTCGAGCAGGGCGTTCTTGAGCGCGAGCAGGTTTTGCGACTGGCTCGCTATGCCTGCGACGGAATAATCTATTTTCTTGCAGTATTCAAAACATCGGCGGGTGGCGTTCGCGCCGCTGCATCCCTCGTCAGTCCGGTTCAGGAAAATCGAATTCGAGGTTGCGATTTGCGCCAGCGCGGAAAGCTCGGAGAGCGTGGAGATTTTCGAGTCTATCGCTGACGTGTCGTTCGTGATTGCGCCCAATCCCGAGCCGAATTGCGAGAGCTTGGCGTCGAATGCCTTGCGCGCGTCCGACCACGAGAGTATCGCCTCCCAGAATCCGTCGGAGTAGAGCGGGTTGGCGCAGTTCGGGTTGGACAGACAGGCGAGCACGCACGTGTCCTTGTCGGTGCAGTCGTGCGTTTCCGTTCCTGTGAGCTGCATGCAGTGCGCCTCGGTCTTGTTCTTCGCCGCCCTCGCCTGCTGCTCGAACGCGAGCGCGGAGGAAAGCTTCTGCTCGTACGCCACGGAAGAGGGGCAGAAGGCGGGATACGTGTCGGGAGTGATTGTCGAGGCGACGCCGGAAATAACAGTTTCGCTTGACACCGCCGGAACTGCAGGCGCGCAGGTGCAGGTGGCGAACACGGGCAACTCGCAGATACGAAGCGTGCACGTTTCCGTAACGCCAGACGGCTCGAAGACGCCGACCGAGAGCTTCATAGGCACGCTCAACGTGGACGATTTCTCGTCGGTTTCGCTTCCGAGCGGCTCGGCAAGGAGCGTGAATGTGGAAGTGCGGTTCAAGGACAGCCGCAACGCAGAGCATCTTGTTTCGCAGACTCTTGAAACTAATGGAAACCAGTCGTTCGTGCAGGGCGGCGCAAGGCAGGGAACAACCTTGCCGACGGACAACCTGAGCAGGGGCAGGAACGTGCAGGGCGGCAATCCACTCGGAATGCTTTTCGGGGGCAACAGGGCCGGCGCGGGCGCGCAGAGCGGGCCGAACTACGTCCTGATTGGAATCGGCGTGGCGGTGATTGCGGCAATCGCTTTCTTCGCGTACAGGCATTTCAAGAAGGGCGGGAAGATGCCGCTGCATATCCCGTTCGGCATTGGCAAGGCGCGCGACGGCGAGAGAGGAAAAAAGTAGATGGATAGAGGGCGGTATTGCGATGGAAACCAACGCGGGCAGTGGGAATCCAAAGGGCAAGGCGGATGACAAGAGGGGAATCAGCAACCTCGAGCTTCTGGAGCTTGCCATGAATTCGCTCCGTTACAGGAGTCTGCGCAGCTGGCTCGCCATCCTTGGAATAGTAATCGGCGTTGCCTCGATTGTTTCGCTCATCTCGATAAGCACGGGGATGAACGAGAACATACAGAAAAGCTTCAGCAGCTCTGGCGCGAACCTCATCACAATTTCCGCGGGAGGGGGAAGGGCGGACCAGTCGTTCGGAGGAGGCGCGCCGCAGATGAGGTTCGGCGGGGGCTCGGACAGCTCCACAAAACAGCTGACATTTTCCGAAGCCGCCTCGCTCAAGCGCGTCGAGGGAGTGAAGGATGTTGACGCGAGGGTGCAGGGAAGCGGCAGGGTGGGCTACCGGAGCAAGAACGCATCGGTCACGGTCATCGGCGCAACGCCATCGGCTTTTCCAGAAAGCGCTGGCACGAAAATCCTCGAAGGGCGGACGCTTGGCGCTGCGGACGACACGTCCGTGGTTCTCGGCTACGCCGTCGAATATTCCACTTTCAACGAGAGCATGCTCAACAAGCAGGTGAAAATAAACGGCAGGCCTTTCCGCGTGGTGGGCGTGCTCAACCAGTCCGGCTCGTCGTTCGGCGGCGCGGACAGGAACGTGTTCATAACGCAGAAGGCGGCGAAAACCCTTTTCAACCAGACGGAGAACGCGAATTCGCTCATCGTGATTGCCGCGGAGGGCTACAACGTTGACACAGTTGCGTCGGATGTTGCCGCGAAGCTGCGGGAAATGCGCAAGGAAACCGTTGCGAAGCAGAGCTTCACCACCACGACGCCGACCAGTCTTGCCTCGACCATATCCACTGTGATGAACACGCTCGCCATTTTCCTCGGCGGCATCGCGTCAATCTCGCTCGTGGTCGGCGGAATCGGGGTGGCGAACGCCATGTTCACGTCCGTTCTTGAGCAGACAAAATACATCGGGCTCCTGAAAGCCCTCGGCGCGCGCAGGAGGACGGTGATGAAGCTCTTCCTTTTCGAGGCGGGAATGGTGGGGCTCGTGGGCGGGCTGATTGGAATCGCGCTTTCATTCGTCGCCTCCGCGCTTCTGGCGTCCTTCGGGCTGCCCACCTCGATTACGCCGGGGCTCGTGCTTTTGGGCATGGGCTTTTCGCTCGCCATCGGCGCGCTCTCAGGGCTCATACCCGCAAGAAGCGCGGCATCAGTCGCGCCCGTCGAGGCGTTGAAATACGAGTAGCGCGGGCGGCGGGAGCGAAGGAGAAAAGCGGGGGCGGAAAACAAGCCATCGGGAAGGAACGAGAAATTTCCGCAGAAATTTTTCGGCATTGTAAATTATCAAATTTACAATACAAAGACAAATTTTCGCAAAAATTTGTCTGCATTGGAATTGTAGAAATTCCAATACAAACAAGAACGCGCAATTGCGGAAATCATGCGAACGCACATATCACCCGCCAAATGCCGCCGGGCAACTGAACCGGCGGCGTTTGTTTTTTTTTCACATCCAGACAGGACGAAAACACGGAGAGAAGGAATATGCAAAAACAATACGAAATCGCGCTGATACTGTCCATGCTCGCCATAGCCATTGCGTGCATACTCCTCGCGGGATGCGTTGCGCAGGAAAACGGCGCAAGCCAAGGCGGGTCCGGGGATGCGGGCATTCGCGGAGGATGGAACGGCAGCGCTGGGAGCGGCGAAAGGGGAGGTTACGGCGCGCGGAACCGGAGCGGATTCCCGCCTTCGCCTGCGGATTGGACGGCACAAAATCTGACCGAAGAACAGCGCCCCCTCCTCCAGATGCGGCAGGAAAGAACGGCACAGCTGGTCGCGGCTTGCGGGGGAAAGGCGGTTGGCGACCAATGTGAAATGAACGGCATGAGAAGGAATGCAACGGGAATCTGCAAGGAGAGCATGGGCGTGTTGTCCTGCGGATTGGGAGATGGCGGCGCGCCCGCGCAGGATGGGCGGAGCGGGATTGGTGTGGCGAGCAAATAGGCGATTTTGCCGCGCAATATCCCAAATTACTGCATTCAGTCCAAATCGGCTACGTCGAAACAACTTTTTGGAAACTTCCAATTTCGGGTCTTTTTGGGATTTGTTCGCCACAGCAGAGCGGGATTGTCCGATAGTATTTAATACTGAGATTTCTTACTTTTACAAGCGGTGTCCGCATGTCAGGCGAAAAAAAGAAGGAGAAGGAAAGGGACGTGCTGGTTGCGATAGTGAACAACCACATCGACACCGTTACCGGAATATCCAATTACCTCGAAGGCAAGGGATTTAGGACGATCTGGGCATACGACGGCAAGGATGCCGTGCGGCTGTGCGAGGAGAAGAAACCCGACCTGCTTTTCATAGACATACAGATGCCGGAGATGAACGGGTTTGACGTGGCGCGCGCGCTCCCGAACCAGAAAATACTTTTCATGGCTGCGCCGGACGATGTGGAGAGGCATGCTGCCGCTTTCAAGAACAGCATAGGCGTGCTGCACAAGCCAGTTAATTACGGCGAGCTTATTGAAGTTTTGAGGCGGGAGTTCAAGCTGAAGAAGCCGGAATTCGAAGTCTGACGCTTCGCGCCCCCGCCACGCACCGAAAACGCCGCCAGAAAACTATAAAAAGAAGACCAGCGCAAGCCCGTCAGGAGGTTGTTCGATGACAAAATTCGTTTCAGGGTTGCTGATAGGTTTCTTCCTTGCCGTGGGGCTGATGGGAGGGCTTGTCCAGATTTACGGGGGACCGTACTACGAGACGGTAAAGACGTCCCAGCCATACGCGCAGGGATTCTACAATCTCGCGCACACCAACGCATACGCTGAAACGCAGGCATTCGTTGCAAAGGTGAACGAGACCGCGGCGGAAGTGGCGAAGCTCCCGCTGATAGGTGGCGCGTTTGACGCGGCAAAGGTTTCGCAATACACGCAGGTGGCGATAGACGCATTGCGCAACGCGAAGTCAAGCTCGGAAGTGATGCTCCAGCTCATCACCACGACCAAGACGCTGCTTGAGCTTGCCATGCCTGCAATCATCCTCTCCCTGATAATGATTGGGGTCGGCTACTGGACGTACATGGAAGCCGACGGGAAAGACGATGCGGCGAAGCCGGCGAAGAAGGGCAGGAGATAAGCCGCGTTTTCGCATGGGCGGACGGGGCTCTCCCGCCCGCGGGCTTCTTTTTATTTTCCTTTTTTGTTTTTTTTGTTGTATTGTAAATTCCATGCTGCGGCATGTCATCCACAATGTGCATTTTGCAACTGCAAAATGCATCAGACAACGACACGGTCGAGCGCACTCGACTTGCCGACAAGTCGCCTTCGGGCGACTCTGTCGGGCAAAGCTCGATGTTGATAGCGGACAAA